>Ga0233449_1001633_pt1 | contig 19469 bp, 17 predicted proteins | sample SI_124_October20_FD_183012 | JGI IMG/M metagenome (GOLD analysis project Ga0233449, IMG submission 183012) | Seawater microbial communities from Saanich Inlet, British Columbia, Canada - SI_124_October2016_200_MG | ecosystem: Environmental > Aquatic > Marine > Inlet | place: Canada: British... | reverse complement strand
TCAATCCCTTAGGCGCCACAAAAATAAACTTCGATTTCCCAAAATGCTTTAATAATTCACATTGAGCATGAACCACACGACTAAATTTCATGTCACCCACCATTCCAAATGTTAATCCATCTAATCGACCAAATTTCTTGTAAATCGTGTAAACATCCAACAATCCTTGAGTTGGATGATCTGCAGGGCCATCGCCACCATTCAAAACCGGAACATCGGATCCCTCTGCCAATTCCGCAACCGTTCCAGCCTCTGGATGACGCATCGCAATCACATCCGCGAACCGACTCACCACTTTCCCCGTATCATACAAAGTCTCCCTCTTTTTAATCGAAGAAGTCTTATTCATCATATAATTGGAAATGACCGATCCTCCCAATCTCACCATCGCGGTTTCAAAACTGAATCGGGTGCGTGTAGACGGTTCAAAAAAGAGCGTGGCCAATACCTTTCCTTTCAATAACTCTGAAGATTTTTCTTTATTCGCGTACGGTTCCATCTGAGAAGCAACAGATAAAATCTCCTCAATCTCTTCTTTAGAGAGTGATGAGGCAGACAAAATGTGTTTCCCTGTAAGTGTCATTAGTCTTATTTAAGCGATTTATAAGAAGGAAAACAAGTTAATTTTAAACACCACTGAATCAATACAAATCAAAAAGTAGACTTCTCTCTTGAAATAGAGTAAAATATAACGATGAATTTAAATTCATTTAAACCTGGGAATGCTCGTAAATCATTCGAAAATCTATGGGGAAAAACATAAAAAAACATTACGCCCGACTCATCCTATTCACTGGATTATTATTAGCGTTATACTCATTCTCACTTTCATTTTTTCATATTCTATTAGGAGGACCAACCGCCGAAAGCAATGAATTTTCAATGCTTTTCCCCCCGATAGCGATCGCCTTTATTTTAAATTTTCTAAATCCTCCCCCTCCAAAAAAACCAACGCTCAAAAGCATGATCCCCTCACTTTCACTGCTGCTTATTTCATTCTTAACGATGGCATGGAGCTATTTTGAAATATGGCATCAACAAGAAACATTCTTCTTCATTCCTTTCACGATTGCCTACTTTGGGCTCACATGTGGACTAACAACACTCATATACCCAAAGAAATTCCTTTCAAAACATCGCAAATTTCTACAAGGATTAATTGCACTATTTGCACTATTTTTAATCCTCGGATTAATTCTTGAATACAACTGGATTTTAATCTCAGCCAGCATCATTCACATCTTAGGAACTTCAATATCCTTCTTCATACCAGAGTTAGTCGTAATGCCTGAATACGCACATATGTCACTTAGAAACTATCAAAGCTTCATCGGCCCATCGTGCACAGGAGCCAGTGCCATACTCATGTTTTTATTTGGATATGGATCACTTGGATGGTATTTCCATCTATCAAAACGTCTCAAATCAGCTCACTATGTGATTTGGGGAGTCATCGGAGTAGTCATTTTAAACATCACCAACGTTCTACGAATCGCCGGACTACTTCTAATAGGAGCTTATTATTCACAAGAACTTGCCTACGACCTATTCCACAATGTTGCAGGAATGATTTTCTTTCTCGCTTTGATCCTCTTCTATCTGAGAATCATCGTTAAATCTATATCTCTTCCACGGTAAAAGATTCAAGAATAACATCCATTGTTTCCTGATCTTCAAACGCTTTTTCAACAACAAATACGAAATTCTCCGTTTCAAACACAAGTGATTCTCCAGCATCATTCCCCCATGATTCTTGTTCATGAACAAAAACAGTCAAATCTTTTAGCAAACCATTATAATAATCAATTTGATAAGGGAACGATTCAACATTCGCCTCTTTTTCTAATTTCCCAGCTAATACAGGATAATCAAATCCTATATAAATATGTAAATCCTCATTTATATATTCAACATACTTAGTTTTTCCCACTTGATTCTCCGCAGCAGAAAACATTGCCTGATTTAAATTTTCAGTACAACCAGCAAAAAATACCAACAAAGATGCAAGTCCAAGAAACACAGAAATAACACGCATAATTAACTTTTTTAAGGTTAAACTAATTTTAACCTGAGAAAAAATATTTTTCAACCAACCCTTACTTTAGAAGCTTTACAAAAAACACTCTTGTCCAAGACATTAAACCGCCCTACAATACGCCCAATGAGTAAAAATCAAACATTAACGCTCACCTTAGAAGACGGCACTCAGCTCACAGGGAAATCCTTTGGAGCTCACACTGACGTTGCTGGTGAAGTGGTTTTTAATACAGGAATGGTTGGATACCCTGAAAGTTTCACTGATCCATCCTACAAAGGACAAATCCTTGTCCTAACCAGTCCACTAATCGGAAATTACGGAATTCCAAAATCCATAAAAAACGACAAAAACTTAGAGGAATCATTTGAAAGCAATGAAGTACAAATCACTGGAGTGATTGTTTCTGAATATTCAGACAACCACAATCACTGGCAAGCTGAGTCTTCACTAGGAGAATGGCTTAAAAAAAACAACATTCCTGGAATAACAGGAATCGACACACGAGCGCTCACACAAAAAATTCGAACAAAAGGCTCACTACTTGGAACCATCACTACTGATCCGAAAACTAAACTAGATTTTTACGACCCCAACGAAGAAAATCTCGTTGCACAAGTCAGTGTGAATGAACCCGTCACCTACAAAGCAGGAGAAAAACACATCGCCATAGTGGACTGTGGAATGAAATTAAACATTCTAAGAAGTTTCCTTAAACGCAATGTCACCGTCACACGTGTTCCATGGAACCACAACATCTGGGACATGGGCATCGATTTTGATGGAGTCTTCTTTTCAAATGGTCCTGGAGATCCAGCTGTAATGGATGAAACCGTTGCGATCATGCAAGAAGGATTCAAACGAAAAATCCCCACCTTCGGAATCTGTCTAGGATCTCAAATCATGGGACGAGCTGCTGGAGGAACCACTTTTAAAATGAAATTTGGACACCGGTCTCAAAACCAACCATGTATCGACACAGAAACCGGACGTTGCTACATCACCTCTCAAAATCACGGGTACGCGGTTAAACGAGAATCACTCCCAAAGGATTGGAAAGTTTGGCTAGAAAATGCAAACGACAAAAGCGTGGAAGGAATCAAACACAAGACACTTCCTTTCTTTTCCGTTCAATTTCATCCAGAATCCACTCCTGGACCAACAGACACAAATCATCTTTTTGATGACTTTGTAAACATGCTATAATACGCGGGTATTTTTAACCTCCCCACGTATGAGACTTTCTCGTTTTTCGCTAGCCTCGCTATCTATTGTGGCACTTTTAACCGTGTCTTTTTCTGTACCACTTGCACTTGCGGTAGACGCGCCGACTATCAGTGATTACGTCTCCCCCATCGATGCAACAAAAACAACCATCAGTGGATACACCGAGCCAGGATACAAAGTCACTATTACAGGAGGAACTTACCAAATATCGCCCATCTACGCCGACGACGATGGTTACTGGGAAGTGACCGTTGCACTCGTGCAAGAATCCACCAATACCTACTCCATTAAAGCCACCGATGACGAAGGCAATGTGAGTGATAATGTAACCGTAGAAATCATTGAAGGAGAAGAGGAAGCGGCCGCAGCCGAAGCCAGCGGAGGTGGTGATCACACCGCCCCAGACGCTGTTGAATTTGACGACTATGAAGAAGAAATCGAAGGCGATGAATACACCTTCACAGGAACAGGAGAAGGAGACGCCATGATCACCGTCTCAGGATCAGACAGCACGACCAAACAAATCAATTCAGACGGAACATGGAACATCACCGTAGACGTGACTCTTTACGAAGAAAATAGCTACACATTCACCGTAGAAGATGACGCAGGGAATGTGAGCCCAGCCGCCTACGCCACAATCACTGAAATCTCCGAAGCACCAGACGTTGAAGTCACTGAAGACGAAGAAACCGGAGAAGTCGAAATCACCACAGACGTAGACGTTATTTTAATCACTGACATCTACGGACATTGGGCTCAAGACTACATTGTAACCCTAATCAGTGAAGGAGTGGTTTCTGGATATGAAGATGGAACTTATCGTCCAGACGATGTGATCAATCGAGCTGAATTCACCAAGATCGTGATGGGAGCCCTTGGATACGACATCCCTGACACAATGACCACAGATTATTTCACCGATGTCGTGAGTAGCCAATGGTACGCCGCCTACGCAGAAGTCGCTTACGAAGAAGGAATCATTGAAGGATATGATGACGGAACCTTTGGCGCAGACCTTGAAATCAATAGAGCTGAAGCCATGAAAATCTTACTTGCAGCAGCCGACATCGAAACCGAAACTCCAACCGAATCACCATTCACTGACGTGAGCGTTGACGATTGGTTTGCTCCTTACGTGATCACCGCATATGAAATGGAAATTGTCAGCGGGTACGATGATGGCTCCTTTGGAGCAGCAGACAGCATGACTCGAGGACAAGTGGCTAAAGTGATTGTTGAACTACAAGCCCAACTTTAATTAAAACTCTTTAAAAGGCCTGATCTATTTAAGATCGGGCCTTTTATATAAGGAAACACAGCGGTATGCTGACGATATGTACATTGCTCTAGATCTAGAAACCACCGGACTAAACGCCAAAAAAGATAAAATAATCGAAGTCGCTGCCATTAAAATCGATCTTGATGGGAATATTCTGGATGAATATTATTCCCTCGTACAACCTCACTTAAAACTCCCCGAAATCATCATTCACTTAACAGGAATCACTGATGATGAGTTAGTAGGAGCCCCCACTATTGAAGAAATTAAAGATGACCTAGCTAACTTCATTGGAGGATTACCAGTTTTAGGACACTCAATTCAATTTGATCTCAATTTCCTAAACGCCAATGGGATTGAAACCAATCCTCTCTTTTTAGATACTTTTGAACTAGCTCAAACCCTTTTACCCAACGAAGCATCCTACAGTCTTGAAGTAATGAGCGAAAAATACCAACTCCCCCATTCCAATAAACATCGAGCCGATGACGACACACGCGTGTGCATTGAACTCTATAAAATGTTGATTGAACGAATGAAAAGCATTTCAGGAAAATCAAATCAAACAATTCGAGAAATTTTAAATAAAAGCGATTGGGGTTGGAAAGAAAGCTTTCTTAAATTTAGTGGATTGAATCCTTCCAATGATCCACAAATAAAATCCCCCACAGAAAATCTCCCCAAAGAATCGCCTAAACTCCAAAACAAATTACAAGAAACGTTTATTTCTAACGAAAACGTGATCATTGAATCCCATCATGGATCAGTGAACGATTTAGCAAAAATTTTAATCCAAACACAACGTCCAACAATTCTATCCACCCCGACCCCATCCACTCTACCTTCCTCTGAATATCTCGCACACCTTCAACACCCTGGACGATATATCTGTGAATCAAGACTCAAAGACTTTTTAAATAAAACCTCATTCTCCAATGATGATTCACGACTTTTAATAAAAGTAATTTTATGGCTAGAAAACACTCAAACCGGAGAAAAAAATGAAATAATAGTGGGGAAAAAAGAAGAAAACTCCTGGCATCACATTTCAGCCATTTCCCATTTATTCGAACAAAACTGTAAAAACTGCTTTTACACACAAGCTTTCAGAAAAGCCGAATCCATTCCACTCGTTGTGATTCACCCACATCTCTTAGTTGAAAACATCGTACGAAAAGGAAAATTTTTACCAACAAAAAAACATTTAGCAATTGATTCCATAGAAACATTTGAACAAATAGCCGCAAAAACACTCACACAATGGTTTAGTTTAAACAATCTTCTCGCCGAGACCTCCGCCCTCGAGAACGACGAAGTGAATGCCGCCTTTGAAATTTTCTTTGGATTAATGGGTATTTTCATAGAAAAAAACGCTGATCATAATGCTTTTGCTAGTCAAATCGTACTCAATCAAACCCATTCAGACACTCCCGAATGGAAAAACTTAATAGCCTCACTCCAGAACATCAACGAACGATTGAACGCACTCCCCTCATCAACCTCACAAACATTACTTCTGTCTAAGTTCAATGCTCTTAAAAAATCACTCAGCCTAAATCCAGCCGTTCTATCTTGGATGATGGTTAGTTTCGAAGGAGACCCACTATTAAAAGCTTGCCCAGTTGAAATAGCCCGACTATTAAAACAAGAGATTTGGTCAAAAGCCACCTCCATCACTGGTTTAAGCCACTATGGACAACTAGAAGAATCCTTCCAATTCCTAAAAAAACGACTTCAACTCCCTAAAGAAATGAACGAAATCTCGCTAGCCAAACAAGAAACTGAACAAACAGATAAAGTCCCCTTCAAACTACACGCTGATTTACCGCACACTAAATCTCCTCAAAACCTGCAAAAAACCGTTGAAAGAATTTTAAGTCTAGACTTAAAAACCGACGCTTTCCTAATAGTTAACTCTGTTAAATCCATTCAACAAGTCCACGAACGATTAGAAAAACCATTTAAAGATCAAGAAATCTTACTTCTCTCCCAAGGAATGACTGGTGGAATGGGAAAAATAACTCAACGCTTCATAAAAACACCTCAACAAACCTTAATCATTGGAACGGAAAGATTATTTGAAATCATGTTAGCCAATGAAGCGGCAAAAAAAATAAAGACACTCCTCATACACCGACTCCCCTTCTTACCTCCCTCTCATCCAGTACATGAATACGAAAACAAACAACTCAACGATGGGTTTCGTGAATACAGTCTTCCACGAGCAACCCTTCGTCTCAAAAAATTCCTCTACCTATTTCTAACAAAATGCACTCCTCAAATGATTCACGCATTAGATCCACGGTTTGAAAACTATGATCGCTATTTTATGAAATCATTACCAGAAGAAATGATCATGGCTTAATTATAATTAATTAGGTTTTTCCTAATTCCCCCCAGGGGGAATTGACACGGGCAAAAAAAATAGTATACAATAATACAATGCTCGTAAAACGCTTCATTTTTACATTTTAATCCTAAAAAAATGAAAAACAAAAAACTTTTGGCTCTTGCAGCATCTGCTGCTCTCATCGCTAACCTTGCATTAGGTATAGCTTCAGCTGCCACTACCACTAGTGATCAGCAACTCAATGGTGGAACCTTAGCCATAAATTCCGTTCCAGCAAGCGTAGATTTCGCGAATATTAACGTTAGCACAGCTTCACAAATAAATAATGCGACATTTCCTGACGATACCATTCAAATACAAGACACTCGGAGTGTATTGGCTGGATACACATTCGCAATGAACGCCACCGATTTTCAAGAAACAAGCAATTTATCAACACTTGATGTGACAAATCTTGAAGTACTAAGTAATGGATCTCCAACCCAAATTGGATCATCAGATTGTGTAACTGGAGCTAGTAGTGGACTACCTATCACATTCGCCGATTCAGACAACGATGGAACATCCGATTCATCAAATATAGTCACAGGTGATTCACGAATTCGTGTGATGGAATGTCACAATAATTATGTTTTTAGACTCACAGTGCCTGGATCAACATCTTCAGGAACTTATCGATCAACCATCACATGGTCTATTTCATAAAGAAATAAAAAAAGAAACGGTAACATCAAGTTAAACTTAGCCTCACCAATAAAAACAAAACTTTAACCCTTGCTTTTTTTCAAGACTGTATTTAAAATTCCCGCGATTTAGAAGCTATCACTTATTTGATAGTCTTTTTTTAATTATGACTTCAAAAAAGAAACCTTCACCGGATGTCTGGAGCGAATACACTCGAAAGAGATTACTCGTATTTGCACAAGTATCTGGAATAACCGTAGCTGGAATGGCTATAATCGGAGGCGGCGGATACTTGCTCGACCAACAAATGGGCACCTTCCCAAAGATATTCATTACCAGCCTTGTAATCGCTTACCCAATCATTCAACTCTCACTATTCAGAAAATTTCGAAAAAAAATCTCTAAATAACTATGGCAAACATTCCTGAAATCAATTTAGCTCCTGATGTTCTCACCACTATAGGACCAGTTCCTATCACGAATGCATTCTTGGCAACATTAGCAACATCATTAATTCTATTGATCATCGCGTTCATTGTTCGAAGGAAAGCCGGGATCATCCCGACTCGACCACAAATGGCATTTGAACTTGTTTATGAATTCATCTACGAAAAAATGGTGATGTCTTTTGGAGACGAAGAACGTGCACAAAAATTCTTCCCCCTCATTTTTACCATTTTCCTCTTTTTATTGATCGCTAATCAATTCGCACTCATTCCATTCATTCAAAGCATAGTAACTGAAGATGGAATAAGCTTATTGCGAACCCCCACTTCAGATTACAGTTTACCCATTGCACTCACCATTTTAATCTTAGTGATTGCCAATGGATTAGCCCTAATGATTTCTCCGCTAAGACATATTGGAAACTTCATTAAATTCGAATCATTCTTTAAAATGAAATCCATTAAAGACTTACCAATGGCTTGCCTCGACTTCTTCTTAGGACTCATGGACATCATTGGAGAAGTGGCGAAATTAGCCTCGCTATCAACCCGTCTATTTGGAAATATCTTCGCCGGAGAAGTGATCATCACCATCATCACCGGCCTCATGTTTTACTCACAATTCTTGGTTCCTATCCCATTCCTAGTACTCAGTACATTGGCTGGGCTGGTCCAAGCATTTGTATTCGCGATGCTCTCAATCATCTTTATTAGTTCATCGCTCAACGGGGTAAGAAAAGAAGAATCCCCCGCTTAATCTATCCATTCATTTTATAAATTTTTAACACCTATTATTATGGACGCAGAATCTGCAAAACTAATCGCAGCTGGAATCTGTATGGGACTTGGTGCCATCGGTTCTGGTATTGGAGAAGGATTTGTTGGGGGGAAAGCCCTCGAAGCTATGGCTCGTAACCCACAAGTGGGAGACAAAATCTTCACCAACATGATCGTAGCCATCGCCCTTGCTGAATCAACCGCGATCTACTCTTTGGTTATCTCTCTCATCATCCTTTTCGTATTCTAAAACTTCCTCATCTAAATCATGGATAAACTTGCAAGCTTAGGAATCGATCCGTGGAGCATACTGCTCTACTTCATAAACACTGGTGTAATGATCGCCGTGTTAACTTATTTCCTTTATCGACCAATCATCAAGTTCATTGATGATCGTCGAGATCAAATCAAAGGAAGCATCGAAGAGTCTCAACTCTTACGAGATGAATTTGCTAAAAAGCTTAAAGAAAGCGAACGAGCAAAAGAAAAAGTTGAAGAAGAACTCAGACAAGAGATTCAAAACTTAAATAAATTCATCGAAACCAAACGTGCTGAGCTCATCGCCGACATGGAAACAGCTAAAACAAAGATGCTCGATAAAGCACAAAAGGAAATCAATGATAGAAAAGACGCACTCATCAAAGATGCTGAAAAAGATGTCATGAACCTCATGACTAAGATCATCCTTGATATCGTACAAAATAAAGTGCCTGAAACAGTAATTCAAGACAGCATTCAAGAATCATGGACTCAATACAATAAAAAATAATTATGTTTAAACCGTTCATCACAGCACTCATATATCGAATTCTTTCATTTTTACAAACAAATGAAACGTTCTTTACACAAAGCGCCGAAGAACGAATCAAAAGCATGGAAACGTTAAAGCTACCTCCTATATTTAAAACGTATCTAGGAAAAATTAGTGAAAAAGAATTCCTAAGAGATCTGACCCTAAGTATCAACTACTCAAACGAAGGAAAACTTCAGGAAACAAATCAAAATCCATTCTTCCTCTCTCTCATCGACTTCTTTACAAAAAATTTCTCGATGCGCATGGATATCATGAACGAAAGTTATTCTTTTAGTGATCAAAAACGACAAGAAATTGCACTTAAGATCATGCCCGGAGAAGGAGAATTAGCTGAATCGCTGCGACACCTTCTTCTTCACTACTCTTATCAAGAACTGGCCAACGAAATCATAAAAATCTGTACGACAGTTGCAAACGCGCCATTAATCTTGATCCAATCACCTCGAGAGATAGACTTATCACTCAAAAAAGAAATCCGCACAAAACTATTAACCGAAGAGCCACTTGCGTTTCTTTCATTTCAAATCAACCGAAAACTCATCGGCGGAGTCCGCGTATTCAAAGGAGGAAAAGTCGTTGACCATTCATGGCTATCTCGTGTCCTCCGCTTTAAATCCTTAACTTCCGTATAACCCAAAAACCTATGGCTGAAGCAACTTTACAAAACTTACTTGACCGCATCCAAAGCGCTCTTGAAGATGCCAATGCACCTCAAACCGCAGAAGCCGGAGGGGAACAAGGTGTTATTCAATCCTATAAAGATGGAGTGATCGAAATCAAAGGCCTCTCAGGATTAAAAATGAATGAAATCGTTGAAATTGAAGGCGCCAACATTCAAGCACTTGTGATGAATCTAGACAAAGACACCGCCTTTGCACTTGTACTCCAAAGATCAAATGAAATCAGAGAAGGTCTATTCATTAAATCAACCGGGAAATTTCTTTCAATCCCAGTAGGAGATGACATTATTGGAAGAGTGGTTAATCCAATGGGAGAAACACTCGACGGAAAAGGAGATTACAAATCAGAAAAAATGATGCTTCATGAAAACCAAGCACCAAGTGTAATGGTTCGTAAATCAGTACATGAACCAATGCAAACAGGGATCGTTGCAATCGACGCACTAGTACCAATCGGACGAGGACAACGTGAATTAATCATTGGAGATCGACAAACAGGGAAAACAACAGTCGCAATCGACACCATCATCAACCAAAAAGATGAAGACATGATCTGTGTATACGTTGCCATTGCTCAACGTGAATCAAAAACCGCTCAAGTAGTTGAAACACTTAAAAAGAACGGAGCCATGGATTACACCGTAGTCGTCTCTGCACCAGCAGCAGACTCTGCAGTGATGCATTACCTCTCCCCCTACGCAGGATGTGCGATCGCCGAATATTTTATGAATAAAGGTAAGCACGTGCTTGTCATTTATGATGATCTTTCAAAGCACGCCGTAGCTTATCGTGAAATGTCCCTACTCCTTCGACGTCCACCAGGGCGAGAAGCGTATCCTGGAGACGTTTTCTACCTACATTCCCGCTTATTAGAACGAGCAGCAAAACTCAATGAAGAAAATGGAGGAGGAAGTATCACTGCACTCCCAATCATCGAAACTCAAGCCAATGATGTATCTGCTTACATCCCGACCAACGTGATTTCAATCACCGATGGTCAAATATTCCTCGAATCTACTTTATTCAACAAAGGAATTCGACCAGCGATCAACGTAGGTATTTCTGTATCGCGAGTAGGAGGATCGGCTCAAACTAAAATTGTAAAAAAAGTATCCGGAACAGTTAAATTAGACCTTGCACAATACTACGAACTTGAAGCCTTCTCTCAATTCGCCTCAGAATTAGATCAAGCGACCAAAGACAAACTCACTCGAGGGCGTCGTGTAGTAGAAGCACTCAAGCAACGACAAAATGACCCTTATCCTTTATGGAAAGAAGTCGTTGTTCTCTATTCTGCAACAAACGGATACCTGGACTCTACTCCTGAGTCAGAAGTAGGAGATAAAATTGATTCAATGTTCGCACTCATCGAAACCTCTCACAAAGAACTCATCGACATGATTCATAAAGACAAGAAACTAACAGATGAGATCAAAGAAAAGATCCCTTCTATTCTCGATAACTTTTTCAAATAAAATATGTCTGGAGCATTACTAGAAATTAAGAAAAAGATCGGAGGTGTAAAAAACACCCGAAAGATCACAAAAGCGATGCAATTGGTTGCGGCCAGTAAAATGCGTCAATTTCAAAAACGAGCGGTCAACGCTCGAGATTATGTAACCGATCTTCTTCACGTTCTCGATACCAACATCAAATCACAAGACTTAAGTGTTTACACAGAGAAACGAACAGAAGGAGCCACACTTTTTGTCTTATACACATCAGATAAGGGACTTTGTGGCCCACTCAACACTAAGCTAATCAACTCACTATTCAAATCAAATAGATGGAATGATCTGCCTGAGGATAAACGAAAATTAATCACGATTGGAAAGAAAAGTTTTGAGTACGCGAAAAACAATGACATCAAACTCAAAAAACACTACGTACAAGTACCGGAAAAGCTAACTGCAATGGACTCACTCAAGGTAGTGGATGGAATTCTAAAAACTTGGAAAACAGAAAAAATTAAAGAAGTAATATTCATTGCCCCTCACTATAAAAATTCATTCACGTTCTACCCTGTGATGAAGCAATTCCTTCCTTTCACAGAAGAAACCATAACCAGCACGTTGGGACCTATCAACGAAGACAAAAAGACCAAAAAAGAAAAGAACAACAATCATTACATGATTTTTAACCCATCTGAAGAACACGTGCTGAACCGACTGTATGAACAAATGATCCAAGGACTATTCATTCAATCCTTCCTAGAACTCAAAGCCTCTGAATACTCAAGTCGTATGATCGCGATGCAAAACGCCACCGATTCTGCTGATCGAATGATTGAGGACTTATCTCGCGTATTCAACAAAGCTCGTCAAGCCGTCATCACCAATGAAATAGCAGAACTCATGGGTGGAACCGCAGCTGTGACCGATTAAAAAATTCTGGCAATTTTGCCTCTTATCTCTATTAATCCTTAATTGATTATTATGACCGCTACTAAAGCTCAAGTAAAAACCCCAGTGGGGAAAATCGTACGTATCATCGGTGTGGTGATCGACGCTTACTTTTCAGACCACATCCCCAATCAATATTCAGCACTTGAAATTGAAGGCCCGAACGGGAAAATCACCTTTGAAGTACAAGCTCATCTTGGGAACAACGTTGTTCGCGCCATTGCGATGAGTACAACTGACGGACTTGCGATTGGCGACAAAGTGACCGACACTCAAAACGCGATGCAAGTTCCAGTCGGAGACGCAGCCCTAGGACGCGTATTCAACGTGACTGGAGACACCATTGATAATGGAAAAGAAATCCCGGCAAGCGTTGAACGACGACCGATTCATGCTGCGCCACCAACCTTCATCGAACAAAACCCAAGTGTTGAAGTGTTTGAAACAGGAATCAAAGTGGTTGACCTTCTCTGTCCTTTCTTGAAAGGAGGAAAAGTTGCCATGTTTGGAGGTGCTGGAGTTGGGAAAACCGTGATCATGCAAGAATTGATTCACAATATTGCCATGGGACACGGTGGATACTCAGTATTCGCTGGAGTTGGAGAACGAACACGTGAAGGGAACGATCTTATAGGAGAAATGAAAGAAAGTGGAGTGATAGATAAACTCGCAATGGTATTCGGACAAATGAACGAGCCACCAGGAGCACGTATGCGAGTAGCCTTAACAGGTTTAACCATTGCTGAAAAATTCCGAGACGAAGGAAAAGATATTTTGATGTTCATCGATAATATTTTCCGATTCACCCAAGCTGGATCAGAAGTATCAGCGTTACTTGGTCGAATGCCATCAGCCGTAGGTTACCAACCAACATTGGCAACAGACATGGCTACACTACAAGAACGGATCACCTCAACAAGAAAAGGATCCATCACGTCTGTACAAGCAGTTTACGTGCCTGCAGATGATTTAACCGATCCTGCACCAGCAACCACCTTTGGACATCTTGATGCAACCGTGGTTCTAGACCGTAAATTAGCCTCTATGGCGCTTTTCCCTGCCGTAAACCCACTTGACTCCAATTCAACCGCTCTCAAGCCTGAGATCGTAGGAGAAGAGCATTACCGCATTGCAAATGAAGTACGAGTGATCCTACAACGTTATAAAGATCTTCAAGACGTCATCGCTATCCTTGGAATGGATGAATTATCAGAAGAAGACAAGACCGTAGTAAATCGTGCACGTCGAACGCAAAAATTCCTTTCACAAAACTTCCATGTGGCTGAACAGTTCACAGGAATGAAAGGACAATACACAAAAGTAAAAGACACCGTAAAAGCATTTGGAGAAATTCTTGCAGGGAAATACGACCACATTGATGAAGCACATTTCTACATGGCCGCTAGTATCGAACAAGTGATTGAACGACACAATGAAAAGAAAAAATCCTAGAAATCAATTCTAACCATCATGGAAAATTTTAAATTAACAATTCGAACGCCAGAAGGAAATCTATTTGATAAAGAAGTATCTTCAGTTTCTTTCTCAGCGGAAGGAGGAGACGCACAAATTTTTGCCCACCACGCATCAATCAGTGCAAGCATTCTCTTCTCTACAATAGAAGTGAGCGTAGAAGGAACAGAAGAAAAAATTCTAGTTAGAAACGGACTATTCTTATTCAACAATAAAGAAAACACTGCCACGCTACTAGCCATATATGCAGAAGAAAAATCAAAAGTAAGTCACCAAACAGTTAAGGAATATCTCAAATTCCTAGAAGAACAACTCAAAGAAGGACACGAATTGAGTGAATTCCAAATCACTCATTTAGAAGGAGAAAAACTTGCGATCGAACAACAAATTCAGGCAATCTCATAAATTCAAAATAGCTAAAAGCTAAGAAAGCCCTTACATAAGGGCTTTTTTAGAATGCCAAGACTTGCAATGAGTATCACTTTGTTGTATAATTAAATGAAGCCCAATATTTAACTCGCTCGCATGAAAAGGCTCACATCCTTATGGAAACGGAAAGACAATCAAAAAAAATGGCTCATTGCCATCGCGCTTTTAGCGCTTTTGGTTGGATATCTAATGGGGAGTTTAAATAGCTTCAGTGGAAAGTTTTTCTTTCATCAAACCAATCCTCTCAATGGAGAAGGCGAAGTTCAGTCTGAAATACTTATCCCCCAGGAAAGTCTACCTGGAATGATTGGTCCTAATAACGGCTAATCTGTTTTCTTTTATTACACATTTATATCATTTAACCTCCCATAAATGTCTAAAGTAATCTCACTCAGCCAAAACAAAATGCTCGTATTTTGGATTGGAGTTCTCACCGGAGCCGTAATCGTTGGACTCATGTTCAGCTATCAAGCGGTTCAACAACAAGCGCTTCAAGATGCGCTTCTACAAAACTATTTTGAACAATTATTCAATCCACCATCGGTCATTGGACCTAACAACGGATAAAACTCCTTAAACCATACTAAATATGGCAAAATCTGAAACCTTAAAGGACAATGAAATCTTTCTATTCATCGTTGGAATCCTCGTTGGAGCATTGATCACCGGAATGGTATTCAATGCAACAAGCGTAACTAGCGAAAACCTAGAAAACACGTTGCTTAAAAACTTCATACACGATTTCGAAGCGCCTTCATTGATTGGTCCGAACAACGGATAAATCAACAAAACAAAGGATCTAAAAAGCGGCTATTCTTCAGTCGCTTTTTGGGCGTCTGCTAATTCAGCCAATCTAACTCTTTCAGCTTTTTCCGCCTCTGCCTCTGCTGTTCGCACTCGAAGTGATTCAGAAAAACGACTCCATTCCCGAGCCAATTCAAACAAAATAGAATCTTCCGAAACATCCTTAGCTAAACCATTCACATGAGTTTCCAAATACTCAACATACCACTGAGCATAAGCAGGTTTTGCCGCATAAACAGTCGCTGATAAATCCTCAGCCTCTTGAAAGACATGCCGAACATACGCGGCCAAAATACCAGCGTCTTGACCCTCCTGAATGCTCATCACTGAATCTCCAATTTGAACATTAAGCTCTCTCAATTGATTCGTCGTCACTAATCCATTATCAATACAAAACGCATTAAACGATAAAAATTCGACCATCACCTCTACCATCGTTGCCCGATATTCTAACAATTTAGAATCTTCTACTCCCTCTTCCACGGCTTGAGCAATCACCTGCTGTTCCAATGCCAAGCTCTTCAAAATATTTTCATACGCTCTAAACACAAATGACGGAGGAACTTCCAATCCTTTATCCAAAAAAGGTTGAAATGATCGTTTAGATTGTTGAAATCGATTCTTATAAATCTCCTGTTCCAAATGATCCAATCGAAGCAACTGAGATCGAGATTCAGACCGCCCGCCCAATACCGCACGCGCTTTTGAATAAGATTCTGCCGCTCCATCCATATCTCCTCTAAATTCCAATGCCACATGCCCCTGAGTCAAATGTCCATTATGAACACGGAACTTTCCAAATGATCGAGTCTGATCCGTCAAAATAAGATTAAATATAGACGCTGCACGATCGTATTGAGCCAAATAATGCTCTCGTTCAGGCGAACCAGCCTTATGACCATGAGCAGCTCGATAAGCTCCCTCCATGGCCAACAGAACGATTCTCATGTCCACAGACTTCTCTCCTTCCATAATGGGCGCAAATCCGGGCAATTGAACACCATCCGTAACATCTAATCCCCCTTCAGCTAAAAAATGACGGAATCGCATGTCATAAGTTAAATTCCCATCAGTAAACATCACTCTAAAAATTTCTAAAACCTCATCATAATCATGAGCCAAATACGCTGAAACCACTTGTGCATAACAAGACACTGGAGACCGTTTTTGAATCAATTCATTCGGACCTACAGAGCGTTGATAACCTTCCAACCAAAGATTAACCACGTCTGGTCCAGAAAATATTTGGCCATCAGCTAAAACCAATTGATTCGCTTCCAACATATAATCCGAATAAAACGCCGTCATCGCATCATTCATCTCCCCTAAAACACGAACTGCAAAAGAATCTTGTGAATCAATTCCTTCTGATTCATCTATCACAAATTCCATGTAACGACGCATTTTTGAAACCAAAGAAAAAGCAAATTCAGCGTCCTCTCGATTTCCATCTTCGGTCGCCTTACGACCCTGAAAAATAAAAGCTTCTAAAAATACTGACAACCCGAAAAATAATCCATTAACAGGTAACGCCGTCCCCAGTTCACAGGCATCAAGAGACATCTCCAACCATTCATCAAAACCAATGCCAGCACGTGCCCAAAATTGATCCATACAACGTTTCAAAACATGCCCAGACGAAACATAATCAGGATGCTTAGCTAACACCATCGCCCAACGCTGCAATTCAATGAGAGAAGCATTAAACTCTCCTACTCCATCAAAAACAGCCTGCTCAAATTGGTCATACGTTTGAACAAATTTACGTTCCATGACTTCAATGCCTAACCCAAATTCAGGATCAGGATAAGGCACTGCCATCACAATAAATGGCTGTCCATCCAAAGGTTCAGAAGCAATAGATTTTAAAACACGTTGAGTAGCCAAATCCACACCAGAACGATGAACATCCCACACCAATAATCCACCATAAGCCCCTTGAACCTCACGCCCCAAAGACTTAGTAACCGCTTGATGTTGTTGAACCAATTTCAAAATAAATTGTTCCATTTCAGGACTATCACTTGAAAATCCATTCAAGAAATCAAGCGCCAAATCCACTTCGTCCCTTTCCAAATCCCACAGCTCAACAATCCCTGATTCAATCAAATGTTCACGAGTTAAAATTCCCACATGAGCCAATTGATCTTGGCCAAAACATGTTTCATCAAAAGACTCTTCACGCATTAAATGCTCAATTTCATGAGGATAATAATGACGTAAACGATCTTGCAATGAACGAAATTCAACGCCATTGATTTCCGCCTGATGATTAACTGGATAATACAAACGACGCAATTCAAAAGGCAATAAACTACGTCCCCATTCACGCAATGAACTAAACGGAACACGACCAGACTCAGGAGATTCTGGATTCACATAAAACCCTGGTTTTATTTCAGTGCATTCAATTGATTTTGAACTTGCCTGATGCTCACCATCCGGAGAAAATCGAGCAATGACCACTTCTGAAGTAGTAGAATCAACTTCAACATCAGGTAAGGAAATCTTACCAATCAAAGCCTTCAAAATATTTTGGACTCTTCCAGCCTTCGAAGGCAAAGGATGGACGGGAATACTTAAAACCCCCTCTCCATCATCAATATAAATAAACCGACCATCTTCACTAACTTGATGATCTCCCGTCATCGCCCATTCAATGAACGCTTCATGTGCCTGTAATGAATCACCCGTTGTTCCTGAACCAACCACTTCATAATTCAATGCACTGAATCCACCTAATGCAGCTTCAAATCGTTCTCGAACCTTCGCTTGAGCCTCTTGATTCGCTTTTCGAAAACGTTTCCATTCTTCCCATCTATTTTTCAATCCACTAACACGTTTATGAGAAGCCAACGGCATGCGCCATAATCGTTTCGTAATAGATTGAATCATAACTCTCAAAGATTCGACTTCTTCAGACGGCCTTAAACGATAACGATTAACAGATGCAGGCACATAATCAGGCCTCTTAGATTCCTTAGTTTCCACAGATTGCCATTCGATAGGCGCTCGGCGCCAAGCCTTTCTTGAAATAGCTGCATGCTGAAACAACAAAGATTTTAATCCACTCAATCCTTCTTCAACAGATCCATTCAATGAACACCATGGAGAGGAAACAACGGCATCATAATGTTCTTTCAAACTTGGATCATCTGGGATTAAATCATCCCAACCCACCCCTAATAAATGCCGAAGACATGATAATTTCAACTGTAAATGATCCTGATCCAAAGAAGGAACATCTGTCGACTGCAACAAAAATGGTTGAGTTGAAGTCGGAGCTTCAATCGCCTTCGTCAATAATTCACGCGTAGCAACATCTAAAACCTCATCATCGCCAACCGCCAAAACCGCGCCTCGGGACTCTCCAATATGACGCCCCGTTTCCTTAGCCAGATCAGCGTAATCAAAAAACAATCGAGAAATAAATTCACGTAATACAGGCGTATCCTGAGCGGTTCCATTCAAATAACGAGCCAATAATGAAATTTCATCATCTTTCAAGTCCCACAATTCTCTTAAAGAGGATAACTGACTAGTCGTAACAACATCCGCGGATTCCAATTGTTCTTTAAGGGATGAATCTTCCGAACATAAAAGCTCCAAAGCTTTTGGATTACCATTAGACAATCTAGTATACAAATCATCCAATCGAATAGAGGATGGCAACAAACCGACAATCAAAGGTCGTAAAGAAGAAAACGGAGCATTTCCAATATCCGCCTCTTGAGTAGAAACAAAATCCACATGCTCTGGAATCAAATGTCGTTGCTGTTCATTTGATCGTTCCAAAACGCTGTACTTAATTTTACATCGTTTATCAGCTTGATCATCATCATCTTCAGTTTCATCCAAATAATAATAAAAATGGTCACTCACTTTATCCAACATTTCAGAAGAAAAAATAAGACGCAGATCAACAGAATAAGGTAAAACCCGATTAAGCGCTTCAAAATAATCACGTTGAGCTGACGTCAAATAAATCGGCTCAGCCATCTCTTCAACCATCAATTGGTCATCGCCTTTTTTAGGTCTCACATCTAATCCATCATCACGTTTTCCA
>Ga0233449_1001625_pt1 | contig 19538 bp, 17 predicted proteins | sample SI_124_October20_FD_183012 | JGI IMG/M metagenome (GOLD analysis project Ga0233449, IMG submission 183012) | Seawater microbial communities from Saanich Inlet, British Columbia, Canada - SI_124_October2016_200_MG | ecosystem: Environmental > Aquatic > Marine > Inlet | place: Canada: British... | reverse complement strand
CATATGTCAGCATCTGATGAAAATGCAGTAGAAAAAGCCGCGAGCACGGCAAAAGATAACAAAGATATAGCAAGGGGAGCGGGGGCGAATTTCTTTGGCTTTATCTTAAGGATGGGCTCACGCCTTCCTTTTCTTATACTCGCCGTGGCCCTTTTTGAAGAAGAGCTCTACGGACGCTATAATTATACCATTACCATCATTGAAATTTGCGCGGCTTTTGCCACATTTGGCTTTAAAAGATCCATATTCAAATTCATTCATGACGATGCCTATAAGGATAAATATAGCATCGAACAGGTCATGGTCTCTGCCCTGCTCAGTTCAATTCTTGTTGGCATTGTCTTTACAGTTCTTGTTATATTTGGCGCAGGATTCTTGGCATGGGCTTTCGATTATCCGCAGATGGTCGACGGCCTTAAATCGCTTGCGCCGATGATCATTATTATTACGGCACTTGATGTTATTCTTGCGGGAACCCGGGCAACACGGAAAATGCGCTATGAAGTTATTTCAAGAAGCCTTGTTGAGCCTTATGTTCTGCTCGGGGCGATGCTACTGTTCTTTTATATGGGTTATACGACATTTGGTCTATTGATGGCTTACGTAGTGGCGCTGATCGCCGCGCTAATTTATGCCATATGGGGTTTTTGCCATCTTTATTCATTTGAAAAAACCATGCGCGCCAGACCTGATTTTGCTCTAATGAAAAGTCTGATGAGATTTTCCGGGCCAACAGCTTTTCATGATCTAGCGCTTCTTATCTTTATGCGAATGGATATATTTGCGGTAAAATTCTTTTTCTCGGAAGCGATCCTTGGCGTTTATACTATTGCCCAACAGTTTGCTACATCGGTCGAAAAAATATACCAGAGCTTCTACCCAATCCTTGCGCCCGTCATGGCAAAAAATCTGGTCGAAAAAGATTTCAAAACCGCTGAAAGCCAAATGATTATGGTATCGCGCTGGATACTAATGATCCAAAGCATATTGGTTATTTTATGTGTTTTTTATGGCACGGTTATTTTCGACGCTATATTACCAGCCGATACAGATACATCACTCGCGCTGATGGGTGGTATAGTGCTCTTTTTCCTAATGGTTGGTGAAACCATTAACGGCGGCTTCGGCATTGCCGATTTACCGGTTATTTACCGCTCGCCCCTATTCAATCCGGTTATATCGCTAGCCATGATACCCGTTTATATATTCCTGACTTATCTTTTTACTCAATATACCGAATATGGCCCGGTAGGCGTGGCAATGGCGCTGTGCAGCACGTATTTACTTATGAATTTGATCCGGGTAGCCGTCATTAAAAAATTATTCTCAATTAATCTTCTGAGCTTTAAAGTTTTCAAAGTGATCATCGCTGCACTGGTCACTACCGGCATTTTTAAAATGTTGAAAGACTATTTGCCAATTGATGTGAATAGTGGCCTTGGCATTGCCGTTGGGGTGGCGTTACTTTTCATCATATACGGCCTTTGCTTGCTATTAATTGCCATGGAAAAGAAAGACATTGAGAAAATAAAAGCCCGCTTTCTCTAAAAAAATCTTTTTAAAACGGCCAAAGATTGCTAAGTTCATTTTCACAAATTAATGAGGGTCAAAAATTGAGCAATACTGATATTCCTACCGAAGATGAAAAACGCGAAAAGCTGATTGAATATAGAAACAGCATCGATAACATTGATGCTGCGGTTATTAATATGCTTGCGGAACGTTTTAAAATCACACAAAAGGTCGGTGTCTATAAAGCGAAGTACGGTCTACCCCCGGCTGATAAAGACAGGGAAAGCAAGCAAATTGCCAGATTAAGAAAACTGTCGGAAAACGCGCAGCTTGATCCTGATTTTTCAGAAAAATTTCTTGATTTTATTATTGAGGAAGTAATTCACCACCACAAAAAAATTCGCGGTGGTGAATAAATATTTTAAAGCTTGCCTTCGGTGACATAAACTATTGCTTTACCGAAAGCCGTCGGATCATCAACATCAAGCCATAGACGGCCTTTAACATCAAATGTACGGGCTTTATCCTGCGCCCCAAGCACATTCATCGCGCCCGTGATACTTTCGTCACCTTCTTTGAAACTTTGCTCAAGCGCATTAAAAATAGCATTTGTGCAATAAAAAATTCCAGTGTCGAACGCATTATAATCACGAATGACTTTACCGATATTATTAATCTGTTTTGATGTACAGTTCACTCTTGTCACATCTTCAAGGTCAATAACCGGATTATCAATATTATAATCAACACAAAGGGTCACAGTGCCCTCTTCATGATCCTTGGAAGTAACATCTTTAATAATTTCCGGATCAACCAGATGATCACACATGGTAAGCACAAAAGGCCCGTCAATATGATCTTTAGCCGCATAAACGGAAAGACCGTTAGGACGTTGCCATTCATCATTGGTGATATGATTGATGGTAATATTTTCGCGCTCTGAAAGTTCATCAAGGAAAGAGCGGACTTTTGTGCCGCGATATCCGGTAACGACATAGAAATCATCTATGCCACCCTTGCGAGCGTTTAAAATTACCCGCTCGATAATAGGAATACCGTCGATCTCAATCAGTGGCTTACTGTCGCCATGATCTCTCATCCTGCTGCCTTGTCCGGCAGCTACGATTAAGCATTTCATTGCGCAGCACTTGCTGATTCAATGCGTGAAGCAATGAATTCTTCAGTCATATCATAAGCCTGATCATCAGTGAACTGCTTCGGTGGATGCTTACAGAAATAAGCTGACGCTGCCGTTAGGATACCACCTTCATTATTCATAAGCGCAAGCTTACAGCAGCGGATCATGTCAATAGCAACACCGGCTGAGTTCGGGCTGTCTTCTACAGAAAGACGCATTTCAAGGTTCATTGGAACGCCGCCGAAAAGATCGCCTTCCATGCGAAGGAAACAAACTTTGTTATCATTCTGCCACGGAATATAATCACTTGGCCCAACATGGATGTTATCATCATCAAGACGGGTACCGGCTACTGATTGCACGGCTTCGGTTTTTGAAATTTTCTTTGATTTGAGGCGGTCTTGGTTTTTCATATTAAGAAAGTCAGTGTTACCACCGGTGTTAAGCTGATAGGTACGTTCAAGAACAACGCCGCGCTTTGCAAATAGATCTGTTAGTGTTCTGTGGGTAATTGTTGCGCCAAGCTGCGCTTTAATATCATCACCAATAATCGGAAGGTTTGCTGCTTCAAATTTTTCTGCCCATTCAGGGTTACTTGCGATAAACACAGGCATGTTGTTGATGAAACCGATACCGGCTTCAAGAGCACATTCAGCATAAAACTTTGCTGCTTCTTCAGAACCAACAGGCATATAGTTGGTAAGAATTTCCGCGCCGCTTTCTTTAAGTTCGCGAACAATGTCTTCTTTTGTTGCTGACGGAGCGTCCGAAACAAGGAATGTGCGGCTATCATCAAACTCAGCCATATGCGAGGAAACACCGTCAAGAACGTTACCCATTTTCACCGTGGTGCCGCTTTTTGGCAGGTCGTCAAAAAATACGGTTGTACAGTTTGGTTTTTCGAAGATCGCTTCGTTTAAGTCTTTACCGACTTTACGTTTATCCACATCAAACGCTGCTACAACGTCAATATCACACGGGCGATATCCGGCAACTTCCCAGTGCATAAGGCCTGGGACAATTTTTTCATTTCCAACACGTTCAGGTGTGTAATAATAAATTCCCTGAATAAGTGAACTTGCGCAGTTACCAATACCAGCGATGGCAATTTTAATTTTCGACATTATAAATACCTTTTGTCTTATTAAATAATTTAAGGCTTTCCGACGGAGAAAACCATTTCTAAACATGTGTTTATATCCGATGTCACATAGCCATAACAAGCATGTAACAGTTACATGAAACCCAGGGTCAGGGTCTGTTAATTTCATCCATTCTGCTCGTGCATAATTTCATCAGCCATTGGGAAAAGGTCCGCAGGGCATAGCGGGGTTACGTTCAAGGGCCTTTTCCCAATGGCTGATGAAATTTGCCGAGCCCGTGCCGGGTCGCATCATAAGTCAGAATATGTGCGAAGAACAAGCTTGCCAATGGAATTACCATTGCCTGCGCTAGTTTTCTTCCTATTTTGACTTATGATGCGACAAAATTGTATGAAATTAACAGACCCTAACCCTTGCAAAATTAAATTCAAACTTGGAACTCAAGAAGTTTTGCTTTATAGCAGTGGGGGTATTAAAAATTTAATGAAATTAATGGAGCATTTAATGCAACTTACCCAAAATAAATTCATCAAGGCAGTAGCCGTTTCATGCGCGGGACTTGTTATATTGTCTTGTTCTGAACCGACAGCAGAAGCAGAAGTCGAAACTCAAACAACCCAATCACCCAATACTATGGAGCAAACAGTGACATCCGAGATCAGTTTTTTAGAAGAAAATAAAAATAAAGAAGGCGTTAGCGTCACCGACAGCGGCCTTCAGTATAAAGTACTTCTTGAAGGTACAGGAAACAGCCCAGCCGCAACGGATAGAGTAACCGTTCATTATGAAGGCACCCTCACTGACGGAACCGTTTTTGACAGTTCTTATGAACGCGGTCAACCAATTGATTTTGGTCTTAATCAGGTTATTCGTGGTTGGACAGAAGGCGTTCAGCTTATGAAAGAAGGCGCAAAATATAAATTCTTTATCCCGTCCGAGCTTGCCTACGGCCCCCGCGGTGCTGGCGGCGTAATCGGCCCCAACGAAGACCTTATTTTCACAGTAGAACTTATTCGCGTGAATTAAGTTTTAAATATATATTACGGAAAAGGGGCTTTTATAGCCCCTTTTTTTGTGAATATATATGCAAATGACCAGACTGGAAACGCAACAAAACACTTTGCTCTATGAGTTTGACAGGACTTCCCGAACCGCCCTATATCCCTGATTAATTGCTGAATTTGTACCAGAGGTCGCCCCAGCATCGGAATTGGCTATGGAAATTCGCCCATACCGTTTTCTACCAATCACCCACGGCTTACTTTCTTCATCAGTCCAATCCGGTTCCCAAAGCAGTTGGGTCTTGTATGGGTATCCGTGCGGCCAGCGGTTAACGGTAATTGCGTGAATGTCGCGCTCAGCATCAAAACCAGCACCAGATAATGCCTGATCAAGTTGATCACGTACATGATATTCAAAATCAGAAAACGGCGTACTGAGCAAATGATGGCGTCCGGCTCGCCACTGATCCGGCCCTTTAATATCAGGCGAATAATGTGAATGGCACATATGCAGCACCATTGGTTCATCCGGCGAGCTACCGAATTTATAATCGCCTATTGAAACGGGATAATCCAGTTCAACCTGTTTGAAAAAGTCATTGGTATAATAAACGAAATCTAACCCAAGTTCCGCGAAAGGTCGCCAGTTAGGGATCAATACCTTTGTATAAGTCAGCGGAATTTTTACACCGTAATTAAGTCCCTCTACCTGCGTTTTCGGCAGTTCAGGACAAAGATAAGGTATCGCCGTATTATAGCACGCCATAATACAATTCTTTGCGCGAATAGTATGGGGCTTACCCTTATGAACAAAGGTTGCAGTCACGGCTTTGCTATCCTTGGTATGGACCACATTAACAACGGTACTATTCAAACGAATTCTAACCGGTGTACCGTCTTTATCGAGCTTAGAATAATTGACCTTGGTCGTAACCACATCTTCCATGGTGGAGCCCGGAACCGCATCAGGTATCATAGAGCGAACCATTAAGCGCGCAACCGACGCATTGCCGTCCGGAAAATGGTGGATATAAGGATCGCCGGAAGAGCCGCCTTCTTTCACCAAAGTGTGTTTAAGGCCGGGAACTCCTGAATCGTAACCTACCATTCTTCTCGCGGGAATTTCTTCACTGCCGACGCACCATTTGCTCATGCCCCAACGACGGTAAAGCTCCACCACCTGTTGATCAACTTTGGCATAATTCAGGAGAAAATCATCATAACTGATATTATCAAGAATTTTCCATTTCTCGTCATAAGTTAGACCCGGCAGATAATCCTTTTCTTCCGTACAAATACGCACGAGGTCAGATTTCGCCTGTTCATTCATCGGTGAATTTGCCGCGAATTCTTCCCACGGTATTTTGTTATATCCCGTGACCAGTTTTTGCTCGCCAAAGGTTTCTTTATCAAAAACAATACCTTTAGAAAGCCCCATAGATGAATATAATTTCTGATCATAGGCCTGATAAAATTTATCAACATCAATGCCAATTTCAATCAGCAATTCTTTACCGATATCGGCGTAATTGGACGGCGTATCAATAGACTCCGTACCGCCGTAGCCAATACGAGTTTCGCCATTAATTTCAAATTCGTTGCGTTTGGCGTGGCCGCCGAAATCATCATGGTTATCAAGCAGCAAGATGCGCGCATCGGGGTGCTCTTTATTATAATAATAGGCGGCGGTTAAACCGCTGATCCCTGCGCCAACAATAACCAGATCATAGTCTTCTTCGCGCTCGGTTGAGCCCCACGTGGTTCCAGTGACGCGCTCATGCATAGTTTCCCAGGAACCATCATGACTTCCGCGCATGCCCGACAAGGCCGGAGGATAGTAATTCGAGCCTAATTCAAATTCCGAACCACTAGATCCGAAAGCTTTTGTCCATGGTGATAAAAGGGATGCGCCAATCGCTACTTGTGTCCCATTTAGAAAATCCCGCCGTGTGATCTTGTTTTTCATTATTAACTGTCCTTACCGAGCTATATATTTTGCTAACCTACGAAGTTAAAGCTCAAGAAGCAATTATATTAATGGAGGCAACAACAGGATTAAGCCATGTAATGACGATAAGCGGAAAATCAAATATATTGGGATTTTTTTAAAATTAAATGGCCCCGGCGGGTTTTTGCACAAAATGTGTGAGGGGAATGTTCATACAGAATATGCCGGGGCCATTTAAACTCGTTACGCAACTCATACTGAAACTTGTACTATTAAACTATTTTCCAGCTACCGTCGGGTTGGCGACAGGCTTTGCCGTATGCGTTTTCTGCCTGCCCGCCGATAGTGACGGTTTGCTGATATTCCCTGCAATACTGACCTTCATTATTTTCATAAGCGGGCTGCGGGACATAGGAACCTGAATTACCGGTATCGGGGTTATACCAGGTTGCTGACTGGCCGGATGGGTAATTTTCAAAAGCGGCTTGCTGTGCCTGATGCATTTTAATTCTATCTGCTTCGTCCAGTGATTTCCCGATACTATTACCAATCGCGGCACCAGCTAACGCACCAAGCATAATTGCGGCACCATCACCGCCACCGCGACCACCACGACCATAACGCCCGCCGCGACCATGACCGCCACCGCCGTCCGTTAACGCCGCACCAACAAGCGCACCGCCGATAGCGCCCATAAAGGTACCAAAGCCTTCTTTGGAGCCCTGCTCGCATGCTGACAAAGTAAATACACATAAAATTATTGCTGTAACTTGTTTCATTTTTTTACCTCACATTTTTAATCATGAGATAATAATAGCAAAGTTATACTGAACGGTTTGTGAACATAAAGTTCAGCCTGAGCAAGCTTACGTTAATAAAACTAAATCGATGGGAGAATAAGCGTCACTTTCAACCCTTTATGGTTGCCAGATTGATCATTTTCGTCAAGTTTTATTTTCCCGCCGTAAAGTTCAGAAAGATCCTTCACAATAGAAAGACCAAGACCGGAACCCGGTGTTTTCTCATCAAGTCGCTCCCCACGGGCAAAAACCGCTTCTCTTTCCTTGATATCGATACCGGGACCATCATCACGTATTTCAATATTGATCCATTTATCATCTTTATTGCATTCAACGGAGATTTCTTTTGTTGCCCATTTCATGGCATTTTCCATTAAATTGCCAACCATTTCTTCAAAGTCATTTACATCACCTCTGAAAATAAGATCATTTTCAGGGAGATCTGTCTTTACAGTAATGTATTTATTTTCATGAATTTTATTAAGCGCCCGAGCAATATTTTTAATAGAAGGAAGTACCAAACTATGGCTACCGATGGTTTTAATATTGGCGGACATCCTTGCGCGCTTAAGATAATGTTCGACATATTTATGCATATTTTCGGTTTGTTTAGCCACGGTCGAAGACATTTGACTATGTTCACTATCCGTATTCATTCTTGCTTCATTCCTAAGCACCGCAATTGGTGTTTTAAGAGCATGAGCAAGATTTCCTACCTGCGTACGGGAACGTTCGACTATTTCATTATTATGATCAAGAAGCGCATTTAACTCATCGGCAAGCGGCTGAATTTCGCGGGGAAAATCCGACGGCAAATATTCCACCTCACCGGTTCTTACTTTTCCGAGCGACTCTTTAATATGGCCAAGCGGCCTCAGGCCTAAGAAAACCTGTAGCAACGACGCGGCAACCAGTCCTAGGCCAAGTGCAGTTAAGCCGATCAGTAATATATTATCAAACCGGTCTGTCTGCTCATCAATTTCAATGGTATCAACCGCCACCGCAAAACGGTAAACAACCTCACTTCCGGGGACTGTTATGTCCCGCTCGACGAGCCTTAATATTTGCCCCTCGGGCCCCGTTGTCTGACGGTATATAGTCGCGCTAGCAGATGTTTCAAAATCTACATCAAGATTAACATCCCATAATGATCTTGATCTGAATGGATCAAACCCTTGAGGCGAAATTTGCCAATACCAGCCGGAATAAGGTTGATCAAAGCGCGGATCAACCATTGGCCGGTATAAATCGACCACCGTTGAAGTGTCATCAGAACTGACACCGATTAAATTTTCAAGAAGACTATTAAGTCGTTCATCAAAGTTTTGCTCCAGCGTATCACGAAAAACCAGAGAGAGAAGATAGCCACCAAGCACAAGGGCCAGCGCGGTCCAAACAATAGAAATAGTAACAAGGCGTACCCATAGCGGCCTCTTAGCAGATTTACTTATTTGCTCTTCATTCTTCAGCGTCAAGCTGGTACCCCAATCCTCTGATGGTCTTGATAATATCGACACCTATTTTTTTCCTGATCCGTGTCACAAAAACTTCAATGGTATTTGAATCCCGGTCAAAATCCTGATCATAGATATGTTCGGTGAGTTCAGTTCTTGAAATCACTTTACTTGGGTGATGCATCATATAAGACAGCAGTTTATATTCCTGCGCTGTAAGCTTTATGGGCATTCCATCAACAGTTACTTTCGAAGAAGCACTATTTAAAGTGAGCCCTTTTATTGAAAGTTCAACGGAGCTTTGCCCGGCAGCACGGCGAATAAGCGCCCTGATCCGCGCCAACACTTCTTCGATCTGAAATGGTTTTGGAACATAATCATCAGCACCTGCATCAAGTCCCGCAACTTTTTCCGACCAACTATCACGGGCCGTCAATATCAGAACAGGGGTATCTATATCGCTCTCACGCCATTTTTTTAAAATGCTTATTCCGTCCATTACCGGAAGACCTAAATCAAGAATAATGGCATCATAACTTTCCGTCTCACCAAGATAATGTGCATCTTCACCATCAAGTGACGCATCAACCGCATAACCGGCATCTTCCAGAAAACTTTTTAACTGACGTGATAAATCAGGATCATCTTCCGCAAGTAACAATCTCATGTAATTTTACCCTTTAACATCAACAATTTGTGCACTTTTGGCATCTACTTTAATAGAGAGAAGTTTTCCTGCTTTAGTAAGAAGCCTTACATCATAAAGATAATTAATCCCTTCTCGTTTAGGGATAAGGAACCTGACATCCACAATTCGTCCGGGATAATTTTTCTGAACTTCTTTTCTAATAACCGATAATGAAAGAATATCTTTATCACGCACTTTATCGCGCACCTGATCGTGCCTGAAAAACTGATCCGGAATGCGCAGTTTTTGATTAGCCGGCGGGCGGATTGAATTGGGCGTAATATCCCTCATCTCCTGCGCATAGCTTTCCATTGGCTTGCACACAAAGCAAGCCATGATCACAAATATGTAAAAAGTGATTCTCATCATGGCATGATAATAGAATTTTGTGGCTTAATATAGGATGAATAACCCTTTAATGAAGTTTTGATCATATATTTCACACATTTTAACTGCTAAGCTTGCCTCGTCAAACCCCAAGCCTATCCTGAATGGCGGTGTTGGTTGTTGTATATCCGGTTGCCATTTTCCGATCTGGAAAAGCGTACGGGAAAGCGGCATGACACATAACGGCAGCTTCATAAAACCCGGTCAGAATTAATTTTATTTTACTTGGATAAGTACAAACATCACCAATCGCATAGATCCCGGGTATATCGGTGGCAAAAGTAGTTGTATCTACCTCAACATGTTTTTTATTAAGATTAAGTCCCCATTCAGCAATTGGACCAAGGCTAATTTTAAGTCCCATAAAGGGAAGTAAATAGTCGCAATTTACGTCAATAAAGTCGCCATCTACCGTTTCAATGCCGACATTTTCCAGCTGTCCGTCCGTACCGTTTAAGGCTTTGATATTGCCCATGATAAAATCGACTTTACCATCAGCAACAAGTTGCTTGAACTGAGCCTCAGTATCAGGGGCCGCTCTAAATCCTTCACGGCGATGAACAAGGGTAATTTTTTTAGCAAGTGGCTGAAGGCTCAACACCCAGTCAAGCGCACTATCACCACCACCGACGAGGACCAGTTCTTTATCCTGATATTTGCTCATTTTATAAACGGAATAATCAACTGATTTTTCTTCATAAACCTCAAGCTCAGGATATTTTGGTTTTTTGGGAACAAAACTACCGGCACCTGCCGCCACAACAACAATCGGTGCTTCAAGCACTTCACCTTGGCTTGTTGTCATCTGCCAATGACCACTCGATAATTTCTTAAGAGCTTTTGCCTGCTGATTCAGATGAAACTGTGGATCAAAAGGGCTGCACTGTAGCATTAAATCATCAATAAGCTCTTGCCCAGTGACTTTTGGTCGCCCCGGTATGTCATATATCGGCTTTTCAGGATAAAGTTCCGTACATTGCCCGCCCGGCCTGTCAAGGTTATCAATTAAATGGCATTTTAGGCCCAGTAAACCTGCTTCAAAAACAGCAAATATGCCAACCGGCCCCGCACCGACAATTATCATATCGGTCTTTACCACTTCATCGCTCATGTATCGCTCCCGTAATCTATATTTATTAATAAATCTAATTAAAATATTTTGTATTTATAATTTTTTTAGTATCTGCAAAATTATAACATAATGCTTATTTTTTGACATTAGCACAATTTAAGTTAGATTAAATTGAAATTTTTCTACAAATTGATAACGTATGATATTCAATGTTATTTTTACAGGTAAATGTATGAAAGGCCTTTTTCTTTTTAGTATTTTTGTAGTGACTTATGCGTCACTTTTTCCTTTTGAATTTCAATATGTTAGTTTGGAAAGCGACAGGATTAACGACCTATTATCAACCAGCCTTACGGGAGGGGTAATTGGGGATGTTCTGGGAAATATTATATTGTTTATTCCTTTTGGCTTCGCTGGAGCCGAACTTATTTCAAGAAATAACCCCGACAAAAAATATTATATCTATTTAATATTGTCAGGTTTCGCGCTTGCACTCGCTCTACAAGTCATACAGATATATTTACCCTCACGAGTACCGGCCCTATATGACGCCGTTTGGAATTTGGCGGGTATTACCATTGGTGTCGTAATTGCCCAATTTATGGACCTTCATTTTCCTAATGTATTAAAATCCGATGACAGACTTGCTTTACTGTCTCTTCTTTTAAGCTGGATCATGTTCTTGCTCGTGCCCTTCATATTCACTTTTAATATGGAATTGTTAAATGAAAATATAGAAACGCATCTGGATCCTAGTGAATATAGATTAATCAATATAATTTTCTTCACTGGCCTCTGGATTAGTTTCGAAAAATTACTAGATGAGATTAAACCAGGTAGAAAAAGCATATTTCTAACCCTTGAATTCGCGCTTATATTTACCATGATTGCCAAGATGTTCGTTTACCGAAACATAATAGAACCGGAAATGTTGCTGGGTGGTATCATAGCGGTTCTGATGATCAGAAGCAGAATGTTCAATAAAATCAATCCTTATAAAGTCGCTGCCTTGTTGCTTATACCTACCATGTTTTATAATAGCCTTTATCCATTTGAGTTTTATGAAAATCCCTTTAAGGAATTTGCCTGGATACCATTTGAAGAACTTTTTTCTGATGATATGCTTCCTAAAATCCAGACAGTTTTCTTTAAAACATTCAGCTATGGCTGCATTCTCTGGACGCTCTATAAAAGTTTTCCAAATTCAAATTGGGTGAATTATTTTTGTATCATTTATGCAGGAATCATTGAATATATTCAGCATCAGACCCTAGACAGGGTCGGCGGCCTTACAGAGCCACTTCTGGTAATCTTTCTATGTACCTTCATTCATCAGAACCGTGAAGTTTTCAATCTTTATGAAAATGAAGATTTAGAGACGAGTTAAGCGATAGCATTATTTTGAGTAGCTTTGTTCATCATGATGGTAAAATAATAACCTAGCGGTAAAGCAATTGCTGAAACCAGTATATTGGTCACATCAGGTCTTTTTAATCCCCATAAAAGAACTGTAATTTCAAGTAAAACAGCAATCACTATGCCGATTATAAAAAGATTAAAGAATAACTGTTCACTGTCGTTTCTTTTTGAAATTTTATAAATCGCGTATATTCCGCCCAAAGGAAGAAATATTATAAAATTAAAAAGAAAGCTAAGAAGTGCTTCTGCGCTTCCCACCTCCACATAGTAATAAAACGGCAGTAAGCTTGTATTTTCAATCACTGTAGCAACATCCGACAAAGAAATCCCTGCGTTCATTGAAAATCCTTTTAACTTTAGGGCAGCCCATAAAAAGAGTGGCAAAAATAGTAATAAAATGTGTCTGAATTTAACAACCGTATGCAAAATTAATTTTAAACTTAAAAACTTCCCAATATAAAGTCCTGCGATGAAGCCAATATATTTACAGAAAAAGGATATAAATGAGCTTTGGCCAGATATTTCAAAAAACTGCATTAATTCCAGCGCGAGTAAAATAATACTATATTTAAAAAGCAGTGATTTCTTAATGACTTTCTTTCTTTGCGCTGACATCTGGTAAAGTATACCAAGCGGAATTAAAAGCAACACCGACGCTAGCGAAGAAACAGACACGAAATCACTGCCTAATGCAAATATTTCTTTGGTGGCAAACCCCACTTGAAACTGAAGTTTGTTGATATAAAAATCAAAGGGAAAAAGAACGATAATAATCACAAATGCTAGGTATAATTTTTTGACAAAATCTATTGTCAGTGTTTCATGTAACAAATAATGCCTTAGCGCATTTAATGTAAATTTCCCGAACATCGCCCATAATATAAAACCAACCAGCATGCCACCGAGATTGGCATAAATATCCACCAGTGATGTGCCGCGGCTGCTTACAAACATCTGAAAAAATTCTACTGAAAAACCAAAAATAACGATGGACAGATATATAATGACCCATGTCATCCTGTATTTATGCAAGCTACAATAAAGGCTAGCGCTAAAAGTTAATAAGACATTGAAAATAACATGGCCAATCCATTGCCCCTGCGCGACGTTTAAGCTTGAGAGTTTTAAAACGCTAACATAATCCAAGAAAGACAACTCAGATGAATTGGCAACAATATTAAAAGGAAGCAAGGACGCATAAAGGATAAAAACAAAGATCGCACAAGTAATATTGAAAAATACTCCAGACATTTTTTTATCAAGCTCTTGATCCGTCAATATTTCGTCCTTCTATTTATTTGGCCATATTATTGGCCCCATAAGAATTATTTTCAAAGATATTTACTTTAATTCAGCCTAATTTAGTCTATATAGGTATCAATATACAGATTAATTTTTTAAGGCACTTTTTCATCATGGATACAAACTCGCTTCAGGAATTTTGGCAATTGGTGCTTGATGTATGGCAGAACGGCCTTTATGGGATCGCCGTAGGGCAACTCCTGGCGGCTCTGCTTGTTATATTTTTCTTTATGCTTTTTCGCCATGTCTTCAGCCGCTTTGTTATCGGCCGCCTTAAAGCATTTGTCGGTAAAACTGAAAATAAAATTGACGATGAAGCGATAGACGCCATTGAAGGACCACTTAGTTTCTTACCCGTGGTTCTCGGTGTATTCTTTGCCACAGAGCTCCTAGATCTAACGGAAAATATAGCGGTCGGTGCGGAAAATTTAAACCGTTCACTTATTACTTTTAATATTTTCTGGGCCTTTTATAAAGTAATCGGCCCGATTAGTCTTACATTTGGGAAATTAAAGGACATCTTTTCCACAAGTATGATCAACTGGCTGATCAAAGCCATGCACGGCTTGTTTATTTTCCTTGGTGTGGCCTCAATCCTTGAAATATGGGGTATTCAGGTAGCACCGCTCATTGCCGGACTTGGCCTGTTCGGTGTGGCGGTAGCGCTCGGGGCACAGGATCTATTTAAAAATCTTATCTCCGGTATTTTTATTATTGGTGAGCGGCGCTTCCATCCCGGTGACTGGATTAAAATCGATGGTGTGGTTGAAGGTACCGTTGATGTAATAGGCTTTCGCACAACAACCGTTGTCCAGTTTGATAAAGCACCTGTTTATGTTCCTAATTCAAAATTATCCGATAATGCCGTGGTCAACTTTTCCCGCATGAGCCACCGCAGGATTTATTGGAAAATTGGTCTACTTTATGACACGCCGATCGAACAGTTAAAGTTGATCCGCAGTGAAATAGAAAGTTATGTGCTAGGCAGCGATGAATTTGCCCACCCACCGGAAGTGTCCACCTTTGTGCGCATCGACAGCTTCAATGATAGCTCGATCGATCTGATGCTCTACTGCTTTACAAAAACCACCGACTGGGGCGAGTGGCTCGAAATTAAAGAACGGCTCGCCTACACTATAAAAGAAACAGTATCAAGAAACGGCAGCGGCTTCGCTTACCCAAGCCAATCCATCTATATTGAAAATTTTGCGAGCACTGATAAACCGGAAATTTTTCAACCCGAGAAAACCAATGTCTGACCGGTTTGAACATCATAAAGACAGAGCCGTCATTACACTGTCAGGCCCTGATAGACGGAGCCTACTTCAGGGCATCATTACCAATAATGTTGACCACTTGGATGATGGAAAAGGTCTTTACGCTGCTCTGCTGACAGCGCAGGGAAAATTCCTTCATGACTTTTTTCTGGTCGAAAAAAATGATACCATTTACCTCGACTGTGAAGCAGACAGAATGGCTGAACTTTTTCAGAAACTACTCATGTACCGGCTACGTTCAAATGTAAAAATATTAGACCTTAGTGACCATTATAAAATCATTACAGGAACGCAACGATTTGAAAATATTGACCTGTCATATGCCGACCCGCGTCATGCAAAAATGGGTTATCGTGCTATCGTCGATATGTTTCCACAAGGTGATACTGAAACCAGCTATCATGTGCGGCGCATTAAGCTCGGCATTGCTGAAGGAAGCCGTGATTTTATTCCAGCAAAAAGTACTGTACTAGAGGGTCATTTTGAACAATTAAACGGTCTTGATTATGAAAAGGGCTGCTATGTAGGGCAGGAAGTGACCGCAAGAATGAAATATCGCGGTAAAATTAAGAAGCTTATGATGCCTGTCACACTTTCCGGCACTGCCCCCGCATTCGGCACTTCAGTAACCGATGAAAAAGGCAATAAAATTGGTGACTTACGTTCAAACTGTGACAAAAATGCAATAGTTCTCTTTTCCATCAAAGATTTAAAATTCGGCACTCAATATGCCTGTGGTGATATTTATGTCACACCCTATAAGCCCGATTGGACCTATGAATGAGCGATAAAATACGCTGTGATTGGTGCGGTACGGACCAGATCTATTTGGACTATCATGATCAGGAATGGGGTGTGCCGGTTTATGATAGCCGCGCGCTGTGGGAAAAGCTTATTCTGGACGGTTTCCAAGCCGGTCTTTCATGGATCACTATCCTAAAAAGACGCGATACTTTCATTAGTGCATTTAATGGTTTTGCACCCGAAATAATCGCCCAATATGACGACGATGATATCGAACGCCTGATGAACGACAAAGGCATCATCCGAAACCGAATGAAGATCATCGCCACCATTAAAAATGCAAAATGTTATCTTGAAATAGAAGCTGAAAAACCCGGTGCATTCTCCGAATTTATCTGGAGTTTTACAGGTGGCGTCGTCAAAAAAAATCAACTCTCCACCATGAGAGAAATGCCAACCCAAAGCGAAGAATCAGAAGCCATGAGCAAGGCCTTAAAAAAACGCGGCTTCGGCTTTTGCGGCCCAACGATTTGTTATGCGTTCATGCAAGCCGTCGGCATCATTAATGATCATCTAGTGACCTGTCACAGGTATGAGAAATAAGTCGTAATTTACTTTATATCTCATTGATCTTAGTCGTCGGATTCAGGAGCGCCTGGATCACTTTCAAGTGATGCTTCAAAATCTTCTATAACCTTATACAGTGGAAAATCCACCCAGGTGTCATTGAGATAGTTAAGCTCCGGCACCTCTTCTTTTGGGTCAACCAGCAGATTATAAACAGATGGATAAGCCATATTATTAATCGCATAGCTATCCTCATCAATTTCCTTGAGAAGGATCTTCCAGTTGCGCCATTTTGCGCCAAATAGCTCGTTACCGATGAAAATCATTACGGATTCCCGTGGTGAATTATCCGATTTTCCCATCAGGAAATCAGATTGGTCTACACCATCAAATATCCGATCTTTGGGAAGCTCTACTCCTACTATGCTTGCTATCGTGGGAAATATATCTATTTGGTGAAAAAGATCATTTGAGACTTGGTGCTCAGGAATTTTTCCCGGCCAACGGATCAGGAAGGGAACACGTAAGGAGCCTTCATAAGGGGAAAACATGCTGCCGCGCCACGGACCAGTGAAACCAAACGATCTCGGCACGCCTTCGCGCCCGTTGTCTGACGTGAAGATAAATATGGTATTTTCCTTAAGTCCTAGCTCATCAACAGTATCAAGAAGTTCGCCAACATAGGCGTCCGTTTGCGCAAGTACATCAGCAAAGGTTCCGTGTCCAGTTGTCCCAAGGAAGTCAGGATGCGGATCGACCGGCTCGTGGGTTTGCGTATAGGGCAGATAGGCAAAAAACGGCTGATCTTCAGAAGCTTTGCGTTTGATGAAATCGATGGCCTGATCGGTAATTTCGCGGTCTATCGTCGCACGTTTTTTGCGGTCAAACACATCCAGTTCAACTGGTTTTTCGCCGCGCTTTGATGACATAACATGGGTGAACACGGCCCCACTATCAGGGTCAAAGCTGGCACTATCTGGCCAGAAAGCACGGTCTGATGATCTTGGTAGTCCAATCCATTCATCGAAACCCTGATCCGTGGGGTAGCGTCCCTCGGTATCTCCCAAATGCCATTTTCCGAACATGCCTGTGGAATAGCCTACACCCGAGAGCATTTCAGCCAGCGTTATCTCCCACTTGGTAATCCCGTACCATACGCCGCGCGGCTCACCTTCTACACTCTGTCTGGTACGTATTCCGTAGCGGCCCGTCATTAGTGCTGAGCGCGAAGGTGTGCATTCAGCCTCAACATTATAATTGGTGAGCTGAAAACCTTCGTGGGCAATGCTATCAATATTGGGCGTCGCTGCACCGCGCAGCACACCGCCACCATAAACCCCGACTTCCCCGTAGCCGAAATTATCCATCAGCACGAGAACGATATTTGGTTTAGCGGCCTCTTGCGGCCCAGTCTGCGCCCAGGACGCCACAGCAATGCTTGCAATGACAAAGCTGGTCATTGCTACGTTAAGTATAAATTTTGAACGGCGTAGAATAATAGAAAACATTGCTATATCCCTATAGTCGTAGCATAAATAAAATTTGTGATCACAATTTAACAACAATTGTTAATTGAAAGCAACTTGTTTTAGAACTAGTTGGAAAATGTCCTAGTATTTTTACTGATCAACTAATGACCTAATGCAGATATTATTTACGCAAAAGCCCCGCCGCGCGGGATGCTTGTTTCCTTATGAATGGCAGTGCTTAGGATAAGACCGAAGCCTACCATCAATGTCAGCATGGCTGATCCGCCGTAGGAAACCAGCGGCAACGGCACGCCAACCACTGGGACCAGACCCATAACCATGGCAATGTTGATGAACAAATAGAGGAAAAAAGTGAAGGCCATACCGAGGATCAGCAGGCGGCCAAACTGGCTTTTAACCGATACACTGACGATCATGGCATAAGCGAGCAGGATCAGATAAAGCCCTAGCAGGCTTAGGCCGCCGATTAGTCCGAGCTCTTCGGCGATCACCGTGAAGATAAAATCTGTGTGCTTTTCGGGCAAGAAATTAAGTTGACTTTGGGTGCCCTGAATGAAGCCTTTTCCGTAAACGCCGCCCGAGCCAAGGGCAATTTTCGACTGGATAATATGGTAGCCGGCGCCGAGCGGGTCTTTTTCCGGATCAAGAAAAGTCAGCACACGCAGTTTCTGATAAGGCTGTAAAAATTGCCACGCGCCGATTAGCGCCGGGATCATGGCTAGGAAACTTAGCACAAAAATCCACATTCTAACGCCCGCTGCAAAGAGTATCGCAACACCGCCCATAATGATCAGCAGTGTTGTACCGAGATCCGGTTGCCTTAGCACCAGAACCACCGGCAATATAATCAGAATAATCGGTTTTATCAGACTTTTTATCTGCACCGTTTCTTCATCGGAAAGACAGTGAAAGTAACGCGCCAAGGCCATCACAAGAGCAATTTTCATAAATTCCGATGGCTGAAGATTCATAAAACCCAGATCAATCCAGCGCTGCGCCCCCATACCCATTTCACCCATAACATCCACAACCACCAGCATACCTAGTGCGACCGCATATAGCGGGTAAGCGAGGAACATCCAGACCCGGATATCAATGATTGCCACCACAATCATCATCGCCAGACCAATAAGAAAACGGATAAATTGATTTTTTGCCCACGGATCAATTGACCCGCCAGCGACCGAATAAAGCATGGCAAAGCCAATACCGGCAACACAGATAATAATAAAAACGATAAACCAGTTTAAATCGGCTAATTTCTGGCGAAGTGATTTTCTTTTATGATCCCCGATGCGCGCTAAGATAGACATTATACAGGCTGTCCCTGATCGACGGTTTGCTCTTCTTGCTCACTATGTTTATCAAGAACATATTCAAGTACGTCACGGGCAATTGGCGATGCATCTGTTGAGCCACTGCCGCCATGTTCAAGCAGCACTGATACCGCATATTTTGGTGTCTCAACCGGACCGAACCCAACAAATATAGCGTGATCGCGGCCAATCCATTCTTTTTCATTATTTTTAATAACCCCCCCTTCACTATTACGTTCCTCCGTACTGATACGGGTAACCTGAGTGGTGCCGGATTTACCAGCAAGGGTATACTCTTTATTCCGAAGCCTATACCTGAA
>Ga0233449_1001619_pt1 | contig 19618 bp, 10 predicted proteins | sample SI_124_October20_FD_183012 | JGI IMG/M metagenome (GOLD analysis project Ga0233449, IMG submission 183012) | Seawater microbial communities from Saanich Inlet, British Columbia, Canada - SI_124_October2016_200_MG | ecosystem: Environmental > Aquatic > Marine > Inlet | place: Canada: British... | reverse complement strand
GTCTGATCCTCAATTATTTTTTGTTATGGTGAATAAAAAAGTTGCTGCATATTTGTTAGGTGAAATAATAAAATTAGATGACGGGAGAAAAGTATTGTATGTAACATATTTATATACATCGTCACAATTTAGAAACAAAGGATTTGCATCAAAATTATTAAATACTGCAGAACATATAAAAAATACAAAACATATTGACGGTATAATGTTAACATGTGAGTCAACCAACAAAAAAAATTACAATTTTTATGTTAATAAAGGTTTTATGCCAGATATTTTATTGCGAACATATGATAAATACGAAGTAATGTACAAATGAAGTAATAAAATAATTATATTGTTGTACAATTGTCATTAATTAACGATGTTTTAATGCATATTCTTCTTCAAATAAACGTTTTCTGTTCATAAAATTTTTCACTTCATTTTTAATATCTGTGCCTTCGTTATATTTATTAAGATCGTCCATCGTCATAGTTTCTTTAGTAAGTGGATTATTTCCAAATTCTAATATATGTGTCGCGATAGAAGCTTTGTCAAAAAACTCATTTGCTCCTGCAATTTTTATAGGATTTTTAATTGGAATACATAACATTTGATCCATAAACTCTTCCGGGTAATCAATGTCGACGTACGACTCTAATTTTTCTATAATTTCAGATTGTCTTGCCGCTGATAATCTTGAGTAACTACCAATGTTCTGAATAATAATATCTTTTATTCTTGATAAAATTTCTCCGCAATATTCAATATGGTTGTCAATTGAGTCAAATACTGCGTGCGTTATAGTTGCTGCAAAATCCGGTCGTTTCGCAATTTTGTATAATTCATGATTTGGATTCACGACTGCTTCGAGTAATCCACTTATTAGCATTATATATTCTGTTTCGGCTTCTGAATATGTTTCCGTTATAATTTTTTTAGAATATATATTGCTGTGAATTCTTAAAATGCTAGTTATTGTTTGCACCAAAATTTTTATCAATTCTGTACCATTTCTCACCTCTGCATTTTTTATTAACGCGCACACTTCTTTTATTTGAGAAAGTGATTTAATTGCAGATCTCAGTAATACAAATAATGTTCCCAAAACAATGCTATCTGACTCATTTAATTTTTCATCGTTTAAATCTATCAAGTAATATATCGTTTCAACTAATTTATTTGTATGTTGGATTGATTCTTTCGGTGATAACCATTCCGTAAATTTAACGTTACTTAAATATTTAAACAAATTTTCAAATAAATTTTCAAACGAATTGAATCCATAAGTTGGTATCATTTTGAGAACCAATATACATGAGTTATATCGAGTATGTACATTACATTGATCGGATGTATTTCCGCCACATATATGCGATAACATATTTAATAATCTAGGATCTATATTGCCATTTTTAATATTTTCAACAGTACTACCAGATGACACATGATCCAGATAATAAACTATATCAGCAAATGCACCAACTAAATTAATAAATTTATGAGAATTTGCATACGATGCATACAACTTGTTTATCATCGAATCGTCTGTCGACTTTATTAGTTTGGCTATATTTAATATTTCAGTTTTTTTATTGGTTACTCTTAATAATGACATAATTACGGATTGATTTTTTAGCAATGAGTAAATTCTCAAGATAGATGTATGACACATGTAAATTGAAAAAATAGAAACTGCGTATAGTTTATGATAAAATGGTAATTTTTCACATTCAGTCATATCTATTTTTTCGTTCATTGGAGATTGTTGTATATTTTGTAATATATTTTCAATACCATAAATTGACACCATGTTAAATAATATTTCCATTATATATGACATATAATCACATGTACTACATTTTTTTTCACCAATATAATAGATATCTTGATACGTGTATGGCATATTTACCATCAAAATATTATAAATGTATGAAAGCAACTGCTCATGAGTTTCCTTGTCATCCAGTAATGGACTGATAGCATCAATATAATTTTTCATCGTAACCTTCACATCTGAATTATGCACAACAGTTAATAGCACAAGAAATCCATTTGATGAATAATCTTCTCCAGTTGATTGTTGTTTAAATTTACCAATGCAATTGCGAAATTGCTTGTATGACCATATTTCTTTTATAATTTTCAGTTTTATCATATGTATTTCTTGTTTATCTTTTGTATTAATATATTTTTTTACGTTATGCAATACATAAATCATTCGTTGTAATATTTCAAATATATCATCATTCTGCTCGCATGTACTGCTTAAATATTCTAAAAACTCGGTAATGAACTTGGTTATTTGATTTGATGTATTATCACATAAATAATTATAATACAAATGAACAAATGTTGATATATCATCATAATCATTTTCTTCATATTCACCAAGCAAATATGATTTGCAAATTTCAAATAAAGATCTTTTATAAACATCATTTTTTATAAATTCTTCACATTGCGAATTATCAATCATAAAATTTAATTTATTTTCAGCTGACATAAAATAACAAATCAACTCATCAGGAGATATTGAAATATGTTCATGTTGAATATTTTCTATTTTTTCGATATGATCGCTCATTTATTAGTATAGATATGTTTATTTGTTTATATATGTCTAGGTTCTATATTTATCAATTTTTTCAAAATTTTATGAATAATAATATTATGGATAGTTCAATATATGGCATAATTCCAAATATGTTTTTAGCAATTATTATTTTGGTCATAACAAATATTTTATTTTCAAATCATAACCGAGAAACATTCGATGCAAAAATAAATAGATCAACAAAGGAAAAATGTGGAATTATGTGCACAAAAGTGTTTGGATGCAAGGCATTTTCCACGGGAGAAAATAACACATGTTATTTATCCAAAAGTAATATATTAAATAAACCAACAAAATCAAAATTTGCTGAAGATTACAACAATGAAATTGAAAAATGCAATAAAATTTCAGTGCTAAAAGATATACAAGAACATACTAGCTTAGAAAAAAAACTTAATGCGTTGTACATGTGTAACACAAAAAATGATGTAAATTTTAAGATATATGATAACGTCGAAAAAATAATAAATTCTCCGAATGATATACAGTATATCAATGTTGACGAATATTCATCGGTGGATATTGATTGGGATAAAGAAATAACATTGGACGACTACCCGGAATTAATAAAAAATCCCGATAAAATAAAATATGTAACTGTTATGAACGAGGAAAATAAAGAATTTATGGGTCAATATATGTATCCACACAAATGTTCAGGAAATATATCACAACGCGATTGCATCAACCACTGCGCAAAAAATGAAAAATGTGTAGGAACTGAATGGAATCCAACATATATAAAAAAACTAAAAAATAAAGACGAATACATATACATACTTCATAAAGGTGTATGTTGTCCAAAAATAAAAATAACAAATAAAATTCCTCGCAGAAAAAATTATGAAAATGGCAAATTTTATTTAAAAAAAATAATAGATAAAAATAATGTTACTAAGTCAATGATCATAACGTAATTAATGATAGTTAATTATTTCTTTGATTTTTTCTTTTTAGGAACATCTTCTTTTTTTGATTTAGATGCTTTACTTTTTGACTTTTTATTGGTGTCATTATCGTCGCTATCACTGTCTTCTCTTATTCTAGCATCCATCCAATTATTATAAAATTCTAACAGTGCGGTCAATTCGCGCCTCCATAACTCTTCTTCTGTTGTGTTAAAATAATCATCGTACTCCCGTTGTTTTTCTTTTAATTTATTTTCAAGTTCTTCTATTTTGTCCGTTGTGAGAGATGTTATTTTCATATCGGTTATATATTTATGAGATTTATAAACTATTTTAACTGTTTTAATAAGTGCATTATCATCATTTACATTATCGTCTTCGTCAGTATAATTACTAGGTGGATCTATTGCTGTTAAATTTAAAGACAGCATGGGATATTTTCTACCAACCAGTTGTTCTTTTAATTTTTTCATTGATTGATTATCCAGCAATATATCTCCATTTATTTTTTCATTTATGAATTTTACTTTATATTTTATTATATTCAATTCATTTAACAAAATTTTCAATCGATTTTCTTTTCTTTTGCGGTACATTTTCAACCTAAAATCATAAAAATAATTTAGAATATCTGTTGCATTTTCATAATATGTAATAACTCCATCGCTATTATGAAGCCACATGTTGGTGGAGCTTATTTTATATGCAAGTTTCAAATATTTTTCTATTTCGTCTTTTCCATCACTACTTCTTTTTATCATTTTTTGTAATTCACCAGGCTTGAATACAATTTCAAATTTTATGCTGTTTGTTCCGCAATAAGGTTTCACGTCAAGTAATTTTCCAAGTTTATTATTTTTTTCATCGTATACAAGTGTTTTAAGAAATTCTGAATAATTATCTGACCATGACAGTTTGCTTTTTGGAGACATCGGTATTTCTGTAATAAAAATTGTATCTTCGCTGATTACTTTAAACTTTCCAAATGTTATATATTTATTTGGTTTTTCTTCAACAACACTACCGTTATATCCATAAAACCATGGAATCATATTTTTCACAGATTTTCCATCCAGTTTTCTGAATATATTATTTATTATATCCATTGGGTTATGTTGTAACACATCGGTTGACCATCCTGTACCCATTCCTTGTGTTCCGTTTATTAAAATCAAAGGGATAATAGGTAAATAGTAATCAGGTTCAATTACATCTCCTTCATCAATAATGCGGTTTAATATACAATCATCATGTTCCATAAATATTTTTTTTGTTATTGATTCTAAATATGTGAAAATATATCTCGAACTGGCGCTATCATCTCCTCCTTTCTTTCTATGCCCGAAATTTCCTTGAGGATGAAGTAGATTGACGTTATTACTTCCTGTAAATGATTGAGCCATACCTACAATAGTATCCTCCAAACTTTTTTCTCCGTGTTTATATGCAGTATGTTCAGATATATAACTAGCAACTTGTGCAACTTTAATACCGCCTGAACTAACTGACGGATTTTTTGCCAACATTCCAAATAATACTTTTCTCTGCGATGGTTTAAATCCATCAACAACAGATGGTATGGAACGAATATTATCGTAATTTGAAAAATGCTTCAGATCTTTGTCAATAAAATCAGAATATGTGATCTCTTGACTCGTATATTCCAATATATCATTTTTATCATAATTTACAAGCCAATCTTTTCGTTTGTCTGCTAATTTTGGATCAAATCCGGTTAAAAGTTTGCCATATGATTTACTTTTATAAATTGTTGGATTTAGCATATGTTCTGGATTTTCTATAAATACTTTTTTTGCAGTTTTTGATTTTGTGCTACATGTACTCACTAAATCATCTACATCTGACACAGTATCGGGCGGAACATATTCGCGTAATTCATTGCCTTCCAAATCATATTTTTCCCAAATATATGTTATTTTTCTATCATCAAAATTTTTAAAAATTTCCTTTGCTTCTTGATCTGTTGAAGTACCCAATCCTTTGTAATATTTTGGAATTGCCCATTTGCTTGCATTGTTTTGCAACGTTTCTTTCTCGATCCATTTTTCATATTCAGATAAAATATAAAATGTTTCAGGATTTTTTTTAAGTTTATCACTTTTTTTACATATTTTTATTAATGGCGTTGACAACGTTTGTACAAATCCATCTATTTGCAATAACTCTGGCCAATAAAACTGTAACATGTTTATTAATAATCCTTTAATATGAGATCCATCTCCGTCTTGATCCGTTAATATAATTATAAAACCATAACGTAACTTACTAACATCGGTATATTTTACTCCTTGTTTTAGTCCCAAAATTTTTTTCAAGTTTATAAATTCTTCATTTGCTTTAATTTGAGCAGGTGTTGCTTTTCTTACATTTATAAATTTACCCTTCAATGGAAAACTTCCATATTTATCGTGACCAATTATTTCAATTCCTGCAGTTGCAAAAGATTGAGCAGAGTCCCCTTCTGTCAAAAACAATCCACATTCTCTTGATTTTTTCGTTCCTGCCCAATGAGCATCGTCCAATTTTGGAATGTCAAGAATTTTAGACCGTTTTTGTCCGTCAGATTTTTTTAATGTTGACTGTTCTTTTGTTTCTGCCATTGTTGCAACTAATTCAGCAAGACCCGTGTCAATAATTTTCTTAATAAATCCTGGAGTTAATTCACATTCTGATCCAAAATCTGAAGGTTTCGTTGTTAATATATCTTTAGTTTGTGAATAAAATCCTGGATTTTCAATTATAGAATCTATAAAAAATGTCAAATGATCTTTGATTTGGGATGGTCTAATATTCAAACCTTTTCTGTCTTTTTTCTTTTTAATATGCTCTGTAACTTTTTTTGTTATTTGATCTGTTATATAATTTACATGGGTTCCTCCAGCAGACGTAAATATTCCGTTAACAAATGAAACTTGTCCGCCTCCGTTTTCCACGTCATATACTACGCCTATTTTCCATCTATCTCCAACCTCTGTATATATTAATTCAGGCGAGTTTCTGTAATGCATCTTTATAAAATCTTCAAACCCTTTTATTTTTATCAATTTGTCATTTAAATACACTTTAACTTTTTTACTTGTACATGCAGAAATATCATATGCTCGTTTACTTAAAAACGAAATGACATCATCGCTCATTTCATCCATTCCAAATTTTTCAAAATCAGGATAGTATGTAATTGTTGTGTATGGTTTTGTATTTTCCGATACTTTTGTTATTTCTGCGTTATCTTTATTTCGCATGTTATTTTTGTGAACTTGATGAAATTTCTTAAAAATCTTTTCTTTTTTATTTACGTAAACAGTTTCAACAATAAATTTTTTTGAATATATATTTGCCAACTTTGCACCATATCCATTACGTCCACCAACTGTCCCATCTCTATCGTCATCATTGAAATTTGATCCAGCCAATAAATGGCCAAATATTAATTCAGGCACATATATTTCTTCCTGCGGGCAGTCTTCTTTTAATTGTGCCATAACCTTAACAACTGGAACTCCGTTGCCATCATTATGAACCCGTATGTAACCATTTTCCTTATCAATAGTGACATATATATTTTCACATGTTCTATCTTTTATTTGATGATCTCGTGCATTAACTATTAGTTCGTCAACCGTTTTAATAAATCCAGATGAGTAAGTTATGTCTTTTGAAACTATCAAATTATTGTCGCTGTCATATATCCATTGCGATTTTGTGTCTTGTGCTACGCTACCTATATATGAATCAGGTCTTAACAATATATGTTCAAGTTGCCCAAGTTTTTTATATTCTTCTCCCATTTGTTCTTCAATGGATTTTTTATTGTTTTTTGTTGATTTTGACATGTATCGTATAGTTATGTGAATATCTATATGTATAACTTTTTATATCTGATATTATAAAATCAATTTTTTTGTGCGATTTTATAAGTATCGATTCATTATAAATAAATGCGGTAAACACATAAAAAATATTTAGTTATTAACTTTATAATGTCATATTCCAATTATTTTAAAGCAATATATCCGACTGCACATACGCATGTGGATGGTGAACATCCAAATAACCCTAATGATTTAAAAAATGTAACAAATGATGAACGATATGTGGATGATCAAACCAACTTAATTTCTTCTCAACAAAAAAATCGCACGGGTAAACTCCCACATGGTTCGAATATATCGTCGTATAATTCCACCATACAAAAACTTAGATATGGGATTGACGATAAAAATAATCAATATACAAGTGACGAACAATATTCGAATGATAAATTAGCTCCCGACGAGTTGACTGATGATTATAATTCATTTGATCCGTATATTGATTATTTAAATCGTAAGGGTTCTATAAAAGAAAACGTAACAAAAAAACTAACAACATCGACATATTTAATAGATAGCTCAGCTAGAACAACTGTTCCACAGATAATTACTGCTGGTGAATATAATTTAGCAACTGATCCTCTAATGTTCGATACAATTGATGTTAGTATTGGAGTGAGCACGACTACGCAAAATATATTATCAATTAATTATCCAGATCACGCATGTAGTGTTAACGATAGAATTAGCTTGTCCGGATTAATGTCCACTGAAGTATCTATTAATAATGTATACACTAACATTAATGGCAATACTAACTATGCAATTGCATTCGAACAAGGCAGTACATCTGTAGCATTTATTTGTAATTACGATACAGTAGTAAATGATTCGGAAGGAAATCCTACGTCAACAACTGATACATCCATGTCATTTGATCCCAATTTTAAAATTGGAACAGGAATAAGCGAAACAGATTTAAAATCATATGACACATCAGATATGTTTGTAAATATATCGGGATTTGTTATATCTCATCTCGGTTTACCGTTTTATGGTAACATTCCAATAAATTTTTTAAATTCTAGACATAGAATATATTTATCAAATCCTGCTTTTGAAATTATCAACGGCGTTAACGTATATGGTAGCAATACTGCGATAAATGTTCCTAACTCGAGTGGAAATATAACAAAAGTTACAGGTTTTTATATTCAACTGCCAGAAAAATTTACAGGAGTTGAATCTACAAATGTTATGAATATATTACTTAAATTTAATTATGTTGGTGGAATACCAATTAACGTAATCAATGCACAATTTCCAGTAGATGACGAACATACAACCGGATATCATAAAGTATATTCTATTACAAAAAATACAATAAATGTTTTACTGAGCAAGGAAACTCATTATGCAGATAAAACATCCTCTGGGTTAAGTAACGTACAATTGTCATTTGGTGGATCAAATATGTACATATCTAAAATCGTGGATGTATATGAAGGAAATAACGATCCAAATAATTACACAATTGAATTACCAAGACAAATTAGTAATGTTGCAATGGTAAAATTAATAAGCATGTCATTTCCAAATACATCAAAAGTATTTAATGATATTAATAGCATAGTAAATACGAAGTTATATTGGCAAAATCAAGAAGATGGTGATTTTATTTATAATATTTCAATTGATCCTGGAAATTATTCTCCGTCTGAATTAAAAAAACAAATACAAGAAAAAGTATATCAGGTCAAACGAAAGTACATAAAAAATACAACATCAAACACAAATTATACTGATAGAAATTACATAATCATAGATCTCGACACAACCACCAATATGGTCACATTCAAAAGTTTTAAAGAAGCTGCATTGATTAAACCAATTCAGGATATACAACCCGAAATCCCTCCAGTTGGGGACGGAGAACCTCCATATACTTTATCTATTTCGCAAAGTTCTCATGGACTTATATCTGGCGATCAAGTGACATTCACTGGATTTGTTTCTACAAGTGGTATACCAACCAATATTTTAAATAATGTACATACGATCGTTGATGTTCCAACATCAGATACATATACAATAGAAATAAACAACTTTAACTTGGAATCTGGATCTAGAAATAACACAGGTGGTGGACGAGCGGCAGTTGTATTAGTTCCCATGTCTTTTAAGTTATATTTTAACTATGACGATACAATGGGTAAACAACTTGGTTTTAGAAAAGTTGGGGATTCGTCTGCGATAACTGGATATAATACCACACTAACTAACTATGATTCATATGAAAATGAATTGTTAACAACAGATACTAACGGAACAAAATTTGTGCACGATTTATCTGGAAATTTACATAAATTATCCAGCAATTCCTTAAAATTAAGCGGTCACGATTATTCTTTTATGATGATTAAATATTTGGATAACATAAAAGTAATAGGGGTAAAACATATAAATAGTTGTTTTGCAAAAATAAATTTAAGAGGTTTGCCAGGAACGATTATATATGATGATTTTATTTGCCCACTATTAACATTTAGTGAGCCAATCAATTTATCTAGCTTAGAAATAAAATTTTATTCTCCAGATGGTTATTTATATGATTTTAATGGCTTGGATCATAACTTTACATTGGAAATTACAAGCATTGATTATGCACCATTATATACTCAAATTGTATCCACCGTTAGTCCTTTATAACATAAAATTAATTACATCACATATTCATCGAATGCTCGTGTTTGTCCTTTATCATATCCTGATTCATAATCATATTCACCTTCAATGTCAATGGCGTCTTGCTCTTCTTGCAAATCTGTAATTTGTTCTTGTTCTTCTTGTGAAATTTCTTTATCTTGTTCATAATGTTCGTTATATATGCCTTCTGTTTCGTTAGATTCGTTATTATCATTAATTTCTCTCATATACGTTGCACTATTTAACACATAATTAAATCTTTTCATATCCAAATTGCTCACAATTTTTTCATCGTTGAACAGTTCAAACATCATATTAATATACTCAACAACAAATTCTGCAATTGCTATTTTAGAATGATTTCGTGAATTATATTTTAATAATTTTGTTAGTTCAGAGATGATGTAATATAGTATCATATTTCCATTTTTATCAAGCCTGTTTATGTCGTCTGCGCTCATAGTTTTTATTTCGTTATGATCGTCATTAATACTAGTTATTTTTTCTGCATATATACCACGAGTAACACCTTTCCAATGTTTAAATATCATATGCATTCCATTTTTGTCAAATATATTAATGTTAGAAATTTTCTTTTTTTGTTTTTCAATGAACAAAACCATTTTACTTGAAAATGTATCAGGAATATCATCTTTAGTCAATTCTGAATTATTTAATATTTTGTACATTATTTTTTGAAATTCAGCTATTATTTTTTTTAAGTTTGCGACCCTATTTCTGACAAGTTCAGAAATTACATATTTCACCATTTCTTCTTTGTTAAATGATTCTATTTTTTCTCTGCCTGCAATATTTTTTTTAAAATAAGGTTCGAGATTAGTGAATTGTGATTTATGACCTATCATTTTTAGTTTATCCATTACTGAATATTCAATTATTAATCTTCTATCTTTTTTTTTATTTAATACGTAATTTTTACTTTCTTCTTTGTATCCTAATAATATTCTAGACGTTGCATCATAAAACACTTCCACCTTTCCACTTTTGTAACTTGTATAATATATGACATCTGATTCAAAAAACGAATGATTTTTTTTATACGATATTTTATTTTGTTTTGATGTTAATACATATTCTTTATTTAATGGATATCCCAAATGATCATGATTGACAATATACGAATTATCTCGCAAATTTACAGTTAAGTTGTCAACTACCGTTTCGTTGCCAATTACTGAATGTAATTCGTTAAGTAAACTATTTATAAAACCCATTTTCGAGTTGTCAGATGATTCATTGTATGCCATAGTAATTTTTTCAACTATTTTTGTAATATACGATACTTCTTTTTTATTATGTTTTGAAATACTATGAGATTCCTCTAATAATTTTTCAGATTCTTTTGTTTTTGCATGCTCCAATATTTTTTCAAGTTTATCGAGTTCGTTATGTGTATATTTATGAGCGTTGTCGTTTTCGCATTTTATACAAATTTCTTTTGAATTTTTTTGTGCAAATTGATGTAAATGTCCATCATCAATGCATAATGTATTAGATAAAAATCCCAACCTAACATATTTAAAATTGTTCTGAGCTTCTTTAGATTCTGCGCTGTCATGTTTGATATTATTCATTGATTTATCGCATTTTGTACATACAAAATGACCTTTCTTGGGTTTCCAATTATGAAATTGCCCTGTTTTACAATTTGTTATATTGCTAATATTATAATATTTACCCAAATCTTTATTTTTTTTATTTAAATACATTCTTGATAACTTACATATTCTCCAAGATGGCGGATCGAACTCCATTGGAATAAATTTACCACTTAATGCCATTAATTTTTTCTTCATTATTATAAAATCTTTTTTTTCATTTGCTATTGAAGTTCTTCCTTCTTTAACTAATTTTGCATATAGTCCATCATCACTAAATGTTCCCAATAATTTTTTAAATGTTTTTACGCTTACAATTTCGTATATATGAGAATCGCTTGTTAGTGATTGTTCTAATACACTATTCATAACATCAATTAACGTATGAACAAACATTTTTTGTATATTTATTAATAGTTCTGGTTTTTTCTTAATTATCGCAGCATTTCCCTCAAAAAACCACATGTTATATTTAATCGAGAAACATCCCATAATGTAAATTATGTAACATAACATTTTATAATCTGTTATATTTGCAATGTCTCCTTTGCTATTTATTATTATTTTTAATCCGTCAAATAAATGATGATAAATTTTATTAAATACTGTTATATTACACATTCCTTTTTTGTCGTTGCCTATGTGCATTATGTGACTTTCATTAATATCTAACATTATTAGATATGTCATATATGCAACAATGTTATTTTGTTTTGGTTCTCTGTATACATCTTTATCTTTACTAGAAAATATAAATATCGAGTTGTCCAATTCAAAAACAAAAAAATTAGAAATATTTCTATTTATTCCATATTTTTTTGCAGCCACTTCGTTTCGTTCCTTATAAATTGGTGTTATTTTTGCGTTATTTATCAATAATAAATCTATTAAATCTTTTGTTATTGCTTTTCTTCTCCATTTATTTGCATTTACTGATGATTTTAAATGTGGTAAATTTGTGATAGATGCTATTTTTTCTATTAACTTATCAATATTTCGTATTGACGGCTTGTATTTTTCATATTCTGGAATATCTTCAAGCGGAACTTCCATCGGCATACTATATGTGACAAACTTCTGGGTATCATCATCAAATACCCCGTCTATTATATATTTTTTAATATTTAATTGGTATCCGCAACTTTTACATACAAATTCTTGCTCAATATTTTCCATGACATATTGTTGAATAAACGAATATAATTCTTCAGTGTATCTTTTTGGTTGTGTTTTTCGTATTGACGAAATTTTGTCCCAACTTACGTTATGTTGACATATGCCATCAACCATTTCTTTTTCTTCTATGATTCCGTGTTCGTTTATATTTGATAAATCTACTTTTATTGTATGCACATTTGGTTTTACAGGGCCTGGGTATGATGGCAACTTAATAGAATCAGATGAAACACCGTAAACAATGTCTTCTTTTGTATCATATCCACCAATTGATCTATTAACTAACGAAAATATGTCATTTTCCAACTGAGTAAATAAATCTGACTCTACTGGGATTTTCATAAATCTAGTTTCATACATATCAATTATTCCATACGCATCCTGTATTGTCAAGTCTTTTGTATTTTTTAGTTTTTCAATTATCATATTATACAATTCATCAAGCAATGATTCATACAATGACGAAATTAGTATTTTAGTTTGATCAGATGATGAATATTTCACAGATTGTTCATATCCTTTATTATTTGTAGATATATCATCTTCTAAATTAAACAACCAATATAATGATGATTTGTGCTTACTTGAACCTAACTTAGATTCTTGTAAATATTTTAACATTAATTCATATCCATTTGTTTTTCCAGTAATGTCCTTAATATTTTTTGTATCTCTTGTTCTCAAACATTGAATTGGGCGCAAATTAGAAGGTATAAATAATCCAATTATATTAACTGTCATGTCTTTGCTTCCTACTCGCATTTGCAATCTATCGTGAGAATTTTGTTTAAATTCACCTTCTCTGCTTAATGATACTTGTCTTACAATATTTATTGTTTTTCTGAATGTTAAACTAAATCCACTATTTTCAAAATCTTTGAAATTAACGTATGGATATATTTTATAATTTATTAAATCGTTAAAGTATTCGTTATTTTCAACGCTGCGCTTTCCTTGGTTTATAAATTTATTTATTATGCTAATATCTTCGTTGTCATTAATAGTTATTGCTTTTCTGTTCGACAATGGAACATAAAAATTCTTTTTTATTAAAGTTTTTGACTTATCATCACGTTTTACTTGATCTGAGTAATATTCTGATGTCATGTCTATTTTATTTACGATGTATCTAATTTTCGTATCTTCCTTTTTTTTTATTTTAGTGGGATCAATAACTTTGTCATATTTTTCAGAATCTTTATGATATAATAAAAAATCGTCGCTTATTGGATGTACAATTCCTGATTCAACCAACTCAATAAGTTTATCGTCTATTGACATTTGTGGAATTTGTAATGTTTCTTCCGTTTTTGTAATAAAGTCCCAAAAATCATATGCCAAATTTCGTGTATTTGGTGCAGATCCCACAATTTGTTCGATTAAATTAAAATCTACATGCTGTCTATTTGGAACTACAATATCAATAAACATGTAATCTCCATCCAAATTTTCTGTTAATTCAAGTAATCTAAAAAAATCTTTCTTTTCGTTTGCTTTGTACAATAGCAAAATAATTAATGTTTTTATTATTTTATGACATTGTTCACTTTTACTATTTTTTCCAGAAGTCATAAAATTTTTCATTATAAAATCTGATCCAAGTTGATTAAGAAACATAATCGATTCTTTGTAATTTGGCTTTGTTTTTAGTATGTCTATTTTTGATTGATCTGCGCTCAGCAGATTTAGTACGTTGTGTATCATTGCATTGTATTTAATTAATGTTGAGTTACTTTCAGAGTTAAAAAAATTATATATTTTAAAATTAAACTCTGATTGATTTTTTGTAAATTCTATCACGTTATTAATATACGTGTCTTCTTTTCCAGAATAATAAAATCCTATTGTCAAAAATAAATAAAAAGCTATATATCTATTTAATGTTTCCGAGATTGTTTTTACTGCATCGTTACTTTTAACAAGTTGTCTGATATCAGACAAATCTATCGATTGTGTATATTTGACTAATAGCTCGTTAATTTCTTTTTGAAACTTAACAAAATTAGCTTCTTTCAGCAATTTTGATAACAAACTATCTTTAGTTACGATATTCAGATAAAAATCATCAATAATTTTATCAATCAAATCATCTATTTTATTGATATACATTTATAATAATTATAATATTACGTTAGATTAATTTATATTAACTCAAAGTTATCTGTTCGTTTACAATAATTATTTTATTATAGATACTTATTTTAGTAAGTATCTATCATGAATAATGATATTAATTACCTTGATGAGTTTTTTTCTAAAATTAAAGATTTAAAAATTGACATGGATGACAAAACACTACATGATAAACTCATGAATTTGTCTTCTAATGCCGCGTGCAACGATTATCATATAAATTATAAATATTACAATAAATTTAATTTGTCTGTCATATCTAGCGATGATGTGTCAGACACATTAAAATATTCAGATGATTTAACAGATAAAATAGTAAATAATTGCAATCTGATAATATTAAATACTTTTAATATGAAACCTATAGTATCATTGTATAATAAACCCCATACCACCGTGGATGATTTAGAAATCGTAAATCAAATAAATAAATGGTCAAATGTTGAAGTTACAAAATATTGTTTAAACGCGAAACATATTGCGTTATTTTATCATTGCAATGAATGGTATATTTCGTCAGGAACAAATATAGTAAAATTACTTGATGTATACGACATATTCAATAAATATAAAAATTTCACAGACGATGAATTATGCGACGCGTCATTAAAATCCAACATATTGTTTTATTTATCATATTATTATTTGTTTCAATATGGACTAATAAATGACAATATTGTGAACCCTGATATTGATCAAAATTATGTGTATCATTTTCTACTAAAGCATAATTCTTTAAGAAAATATTCCACATATAGTGTTGTGCACGATACAGGGTTAACACTATTATGGATTTGTGATACATCAACAAAATTATCAAATAACAATGATAATTATATATCAACCATTGTGCCAGCTGAAAAAAAAGTCTATTTTTCATGTATTGATGAATTATTAACATCGCTTGACGTATTAAACCACGAATATATTGTATCTAAAAATATACAATACGGAGGATATTTTGTAAATGTGTTAAGCAACAACGGCACTAAATATACAAATTATGTTCTATTTACCGATATATACAAACATATTTTGGCTACGGTTCCCACTGGAGACAATAATTATAAAAATTTTTTAGAATTATATCAGCACGATAAACTAGGAAATGTTGTCTCGTACCTGCATAAATATCCAGCCGATGTTATTAATCGCATTAACTCAACCGTTAAAACGTTATCTCGTGAAATATTAAATATATATCACTTAACAAGAAATAAAAAAAATTCAGAACTGTACTTGATTTTAACAAAAAATTACACAAATGTATTATTTGATCTTCATGAGATATATATTCAACAACGATATGGTGAATTTATTATACAAGATGATTGTCCGCTAAAAGAAAAAAAATCAGTGTCTATAAATATTGTATATAACTACTTAAAATCGTTAGATAGTTATAAATTAATTGAGTTATTTAAAGAAAGATCTGATTTAGTTGTTAAATTAATTAATACAGAGTTTGAAAGTATCATGTCCGTTTCAAGTATAGACATTTTGGTACAAACTGAATTAATGTTTGGTTCATCAAAAACGTAAATTTCACAATATACTTATTTTTTTGTTTTGTCTTTTAGTTTAGTTAACAGATATCCTATGTGTTCAAATTTATCTATTATTATATCTATACAATCAATAATTGTATTCATCGTGGATTTAGTTCCTGGAATGCTTTCTATTTTCAATGATATTGATTTTACCAAATGACTTGGTCTGATACAACCTGACATTATGTTTTTATGATTTTGTAATTCATAATTTAATGGTCCTCCTATTGTATGCGTTTCATTTTCTAAAACCAACACAAGTTTGTTCTCACTTGATATTGTTCCAAGTGAGACTCGTTTTTTAAGATCTGCTTTTAAATCTGTATATTTTCTCATTAAAAATTCGCATGTTCTGATCATTATATCATATTCCTGTATTTGATCATTTCCTTCAATTGAATATAATAAACTGTTTTCTTCGCTATATATTTCATCATCGTAATACGAATTTGTTGAAGCTGCCCATATCACATTTCTATCTGCAACACCTAAGCATGCTTTCATATGACATTTAAATCTATCGTTTGGTCTTAATTCAATTAACAGCGTTGGATATTTTTTATTATATAGCTGTTGTTGTTCTCCTTCAACATATACTTTAATATCGTTTGTTGTAACTTGTGTATTTTCAGCAGTGTTATTGTGACAATTAATGTAAAACTCTATATTGCTTTCGTTTGGATGTTTTTCTCTTTTTGGATCTGCATAATTAACGCTGTCTTTATTCCAATATTTTTCTGCCAAAAATGATAATTTTGGATCAATTTTTGGTACACGCAACATCGATAATCTTAATTTCATATAATCATTGTTGTATGCAGCTGTTGTGTTTTCATCTATTGTTATTTGTTCTATTGGAATTGCGTATGTCGGTATATCATTCATATTTGCTCTTCGTAATGTGTTATATATTGACATATTTAGATCGCTGCCATACATTTTTAATGATAATACACTTGCATCTAACCCATTTGATTTATGATTACTCACTTCTTCTATATTTATATCATAATTTGATTTTTTGAACTGTACTGATTCCTTTGACATTTGTATATTAACTAATGCGACTATATTTTAAGTATTAATAAAAAAAGTCAATTTTTATTACACTTGAACTATGTACTTTACATATGTCGTTGGTAGGCAAATCATGTAATTCTTTAATAAATAAACAATGCAACATAATTTATTTTATCTCAATACATAAAGTATGACATGTATGTAAAAAATATGGCGCTTCTTTCTCATGTTCGTTCATTACATGAATTGTGTTATGTTCTGATATATACCATACAATAGTATTTATATTTTTGATATTTAATCCAGATACTTTATTTCGTAAAGTATCCATATTTTTATGTACGTCAATTGGTATTTTATGCTGGATATCATTGAATGTAATAATCTTTTTTGAACTATGATATCTTATTTTAAAACATGTGTTGTCTATGTGGTTGTATACACACAATGTTATTGATGAGTTGTCGTAAGACTTAGTGTGATAACATTTATCATATAATACAGGAATGTCGTCATATGGCATGCCATCGATACATCCAATACAACTAGCCATCTTTTATTAAATCATGTGCTAGTTTGAAAGCCTCAATAAGTTACAAATATCAATTTTTAAAAAAATTATTTTGATTATCAAGAACTTTGTCAATTTGTTCCTTTTTCATAATATCTTGCACATCTGATATTTGATTGTTTCTATTTTTTTCAAGATCCTCAATTAATTTTTTTTGATCTTTTTCTCCTATAATATATCCTCCCATTTTCGTTCTTTCATTTTTCTCTATGTCTGGTATTGTCATTATTTTATGCTGGTTATGTTGCTGTATATAGTTATTTTTATCCTTATCATATGGCATAAATTGTTTTGTTTGAGCAGTATCTAGTTGTTTGTCTACGTCATGATTATCTGACCAATACGCATATCCGTCAGATATTCCAGACGTTTCCATTTGAGAATATCCAAGCACTCCTTCTTGCATTCTTTTTTTCATTTCGTTCATTTCAATTAACCTTTTAGTATTTTCTGCATGTTGTACAATGGTCGATCGTCTATTATTAACAACGTTTTGAACCCATACAAATGCATTTTTTCCTTCGTGAATACCTTTTATTTTTCCTCCGTTTTGATCGCAAATCAGCAACGTAGGCACTGTTTGCAAACCAAGCTGTGTTAATTCACTTGGTTGCATTTCGTCAACGTTTTTCATCGCAAATAAATTTAACAGTTGTGAATTATTCATTATGTTCATTAAATTTTGGCATGTATTGCATTTATTACTGTAAAAAAGATATCCTGACATCTATATAAATATATCAGCAAAAAATTGTTTTTATTTGTTCGCGGTATATTTATTTATATCATACACGAGTTTATATATAAAGATAAAAAAGCATTATATATATTATTTAACATAATGAAAACTGATTTAATTATACAAAAATCTGAAAAAATATTTTTTGAATCAAAGCAAAGCACCAATAAAACTAACACTAAACAATTAAAAACAGACATAAGACAACTAAAACGAGAATGTGTCCATTATATTAAAATATCTAATGACAACTTAAAGCAAATACTTTTGTTATTTAATTCGCTATTAAAAAAAATAGGTGATATTTTACAACTAAATTTTCCTCAAAACGAAAAAATTAAAAAAGGAAATAATAAGTTAGTTACATTAATTCAAATTAACCAAGTTGAGCCAATTAGTTTATTTGTAATGCATATATATAAATATGATGATTATGTTGCGCAAATACGTTCTGGTGATGAAAATTTTTTTAATAATACAAACGGCGAACAATTTATGACGCGACATGGAGTGGGTTGTGATAAATCTGATTTAAAAAAAATTAAAAAGTTGTTTTTATTTAGATCACATTGGAATGACTTAACAGATAAGTCTAGAAATGATATTAAAAGTGTGATGAAAATTATTGTTGAACTAACTGATGAATATATAGACATAAAAGATGATACGCGTAACATTGTCTCAATATCTGAAAAATTGGACAGTGCTTGACAATCATATGCAAACATATATTAAAATAATTTAAATTTATCAACATATTAAAA
>Ga0233449_1001618_pt1 | contig 19621 bp, 11 predicted proteins | sample SI_124_October20_FD_183012 | JGI IMG/M metagenome (GOLD analysis project Ga0233449, IMG submission 183012) | Seawater microbial communities from Saanich Inlet, British Columbia, Canada - SI_124_October2016_200_MG | ecosystem: Environmental > Aquatic > Marine > Inlet | place: Canada: British... | reverse complement strand
AAAAAATACCAGACCGCGATTTTCTGGAGCAAGTTATCCCTGTAAAAGCAACCATCAAAGAAGCTATTGATATTTTCTATATCGTCAACTCGAGTGGGGTTAATCTGACTGATGCAGAGTTGGCCCTTGCACAAATATCAGGTTATTGGCCAAAAGCAAGAGAGGAATTCAAAGCAAAACTTGAAGAGTTAAAAAGTAGAGGATGGGTTTTTAAGCTTGATTTCATAATGTATGTTTTGCTTGCAACAATGTACCAGCAAGGCTCCAAAATGGAAAAGCTCCATGCCGCAGAAAACAAAGAAAAATTACAAGAAACATGGAAAATATTAAGTGAACAAACATTAGACTATACTTTCAATCTGATGCAAAGCCAGGCTTATATTGATCACACAGATGAAATAAATTCAGTTTATGCTTTGGTCCCTATAATTACCTACATATTTTTGAAACCTTCACGAAAGTTGTCTGAAAAAGAGATCAAAAACGCTGTCAGGTGGTTTTACTACTCTCAGATCAGAAATCGATACATTAGTCAGCTACCACAAAAACTAGACAAAGATTTAGGAGTTATATCAAAATCAGAACATCCATTTCAGGATTTGCTAAATGTAATTGAAGAAGAACGTCCTTTGGAGATAAAAACATCAGAATTTGTAGGCAGAGACGTACGTCATCCTCTTTTCAGTTTGATGAGGTGGTATTTCAAAAGCAAAGGTGCAGTATGTTTGGGAACAGGCATTCAACTGCGTAATAATATGGGCAGCAAGTACGAATTAGAAAAAGACCACATTTTTGCTTACTCTGTATTGCGTGACTCTGAATATTTTGATATGAGCAACCGTCTTGATTATGCTTTGGCGCAAGAAATAACTAACAGAGCAATTCTTACATCTACTGAGAACAGATCGAAGTCTGCCAAAGCCGCTGATATCTACCTTTCTGAAGTGAGAAAATTATTTCCTAACTCATTACAGTTACAGTGTATCCCAGAAGATGAGAACCTATGGAAGGTTGAACACTACGAGGAGTTCCTGAAAGCAAGACGAACATTGTTGGCTGCAAATTTGAATGACTTTCTAGACAACATTTCTTTTAAGGAAGAAAAAATAATAACGGAAATAGATTTGGAAGAGATCATCCAGTCCGGTGAACACAGTTATTTAGAGTTTAAATCAACTTTGCGTTGGAACATGGAATATTTAAAAGTTGATAAGAGAATGGAGGAAGTAATTTTAAAAAGTATTTCCGCTTTCAGTAACAGAGATGGAGGAAAATTATTAATTGGGGTCGCAGATGATGGTGAAATATTGGGCCTAGAAGATGATTATAATTCCCTGAAGGAAGGAAATAAAGATCACTTCGAACTCCACCTCAGAAACCTTATTAACAATAGTTTTGGAAAAGAGTTTGCTGTCACCAGAATACATTTCAACTTTCCTGTTATTGAAGAAATTGAATTATGCGAAATCGATATTCAAGCTGGTCCAATGCCCCTTTTCCTCGAAGTTACAGATAAAAAAGGCATAAAGCAGAAAAAATTCTATGTAAGAAGCGGCAACTCATCACAGGAATTAGCTATTGATGAAGTTTCCTCCTATATCAAAAACAGGTTTGACAATTAAAATAAATCAATACTTTCATTTCCTAATTCTCCGCCTCGATTTTACCCCCGCCACGAAGGTCGGTGAGTCTAGTACAATTTTTTATAGTTTGGGGATAATATATATAGATACGAATTGATATGTATGAAGGGTTAAGTCTCGAGTCTAAACCTACCTAATATTTTTGCTATTTACCGACATGGTTGGCAGAGTAATTTCCTTTTATCTTTCAAGGAAAATGGGAAATATGTTAAACTATCCGGAATAGACGAGCACTGCAAACTCAATAAGGAGAATAAAATGACGCAACAATTGCAACAGGTATTTGAAAGAGTCTCCGGACTTTCACCTGAGATCCAGAATGAGTTAGCCGCATCTTGGATGGCAGAATTGGAAGATGAGCTAATTTGGCAAAAACAACTCTCAGAGTCTCAAGATGTCCTGTCTGGCCTCGCAAAATCCGCATTAGCAAATCATGCCAAAGATAAAACTCAGGAAAAGGGATGGGATGAGTTATGAGATCTTTTCTCGATCCACAATTCCGCAAATGTTTTGAGAAACTTCCTAAATCTGTAAAAATACAAGCACAAAAAGTGTATCGACTTTGGAGTTCAGACCATCACCATCCATCGTTACATTTCAAGCAGGTTTATTTGACTGATCCAGTTTATTCCATCCGGGTTGGTTCAAAATGGCGGGCGATGGGCATATTGCAGGATGATTTCATAATCTGATTTTGGATTGGCTCCCATGAGCGGTATAACAAAATGTCCAGAAGTACCCGTCACAGATTTTCAGACGTTCAAAAAACGAAAATAGTCCTGTCTCACGTCCAGAAAGGAGTCTCAATATCACAATCATGCTAGAATCTTGGAATACATCCAAATCAATACTATGACAGGCAGAAACAAGACTTTCCCAGCTTGCCTCACGTATTTTCCAGTGTTACTATCCGGCAAGAACGCAGTCATCAACGCGAAGTGGATAATCTGAAATCTTGGTTTTGCTTATGTTTATGGTGAAGTGATTAATTGAAAATGAGCGACTACGCTGCAATAAATGTGTAATCAGATTATGAAGCATCATTTAAAATCAAATAGTCTTTCAACGGAGCTTCCTGAAGATTTTGCATCACAGTCCGATCGGTGGTGCTTTCATTTGAATCCGGGAAGCTCGATTTCAGTGGTGGATATTGACATCGGCGGGACGTTTACCGATATTATTTTTTCCTCCCGCAGTTCCGGTATCCGCCAAAACGGAACTTCTAGTAAAGGTTTTTTTAAATTCCTCAAAGTTGAAACCACACCACATGATTTGGGACATTGTGTGCGTGATGCTTTGGAACAAACGGTTCAGTTTCTCGGTCTTCCGGACCTGCGCAATCTTCTTGCTCAAGTTGAAACGATTCGCCTTTCAACCAGTCTTTCTACTAATTTACTACTGGAACACAAAGGGCCGCGTTGCGGATTATTGATCTCCAAAGACTGGAAAACAAAATACCTTGCTCAATATGCGCCAAACGAACAGGACATCCCGTTTGTTGAGGCAAATCTTGTGGTTGAAGTCTCTGCTGAAATGGGTTCTGAGGGCAATACAAATTCGTCTATTTCGGAAGAAGATGTACGGCACAAAACTCATTTTTTGTTGGAGCAAGGTGCAACTGTGATTGTTGTCAGTTTGTCGGGGACAGAAAAAGCGGTGCAACAAGAGAACGAAATCAAACGCATCATTCACAAATATTACCAGCAACATTGCCTGGGTTCTGTGCCGGTTTTAACGGCAACTCAAGTCAACAACGGTTTTGATTATCTTCTAAAAACAAATACCGCACTCTTTAATGCTTATTGTCAGAGAGACATTACAGCACACTTTTACAAGATTGAAGATTATTTGCGACAAGAGGGTTACACCCGTCCTTTGCTGGTTGTTAACTCAAGCGGCGAAACGGCGCGTGTCGCAAAAACTAAAGCCGTTCAGACTATCAATTCCGGAGCGGCGGCAGGAATTTTCGGAGTTTCAAAATTGGCGGAAGTTCACCATTGCTCAAATCTTGTTTCTGTGGATATCGGTGGTACGAGTACCGAAATCGGAATGTTGCGTTCCGGGAAAATCAAAAATGTTCGACCTGCTTTTTTGGGTGCAGAGACGACTGGCAGGTCGCCACTATTGGATATTACTTTTCCGGTGCTTTCCACTTTGGGTATCGGCGGTAGTTCCACTGCAAATATAAACAACGCTGGAAACCTTGTTTTAGGTCCTGAAAGTGCCGGTGCTTTCCCGGGGCCGATTTGTTATGATTTGGGCGGAAGCGAGCCGACATTGACCGATGCTTATTTAATTTTAGGCTATCTTGATCCACAGTATTATTTAGGCGGAAAAAAAATATTGCACATAAAAACTGCCCAAAAAATAATGACTCGGCAATTGGCATTACCGTTGAATATGTCCTGCGAGGAAGTCGCTTTTCAACTCAAGAGCAAAGCTGTTGAACTCATCGGAAATGAAATCAAAAAAATTGAATTGCAAACAGAAACGCCTTTGTTTGCTTTGGGCGGCGGCGGCGGATGTCTTGGCGTGGATTTGGCGGAATATGCCGGATTGTCTGCTGTTTATGTTTTTCGTCAAAGCTCAGTTTTCGGGGCCTTTGGTTCCAGTTGCATGAATATTGTGCATACTTTTGAAAGCCAAACGAATCTTCGGATTTCTCCGCATTCAACACAACAAAATGACGGAGATTCCGTCTGTCGTTCTTTGAATGAAACGATAATTCCTTTGCAACACAAGGCATTTCAAAATATGCGCAGTGAAGGTTTTAGTGCAGAGAGTATTCGTTTTGAGCTGGAGCTGGAACTGAAATCGGAGAGTATTCAGGAAACAGAAAAGTCTGTTGAATATCCGGATAAAATTGATTTCCCAAATATTATTTTTTGGTCGCCGAGAGATTGGCCGCTACTTTTGCAGAAAATTTCCACACACTTTGATACGGAAAATCTACCGCAAGATTCATTTCCTGAAGTTCAAATTTCCAAAATTATTCTGAAAGCAACAGGGCAACTACCGCATTCTGAAATTACTCCTTCTCCGGTTGACCTGCCATTAGACGGCAACCTCCCTCCGGTTATATCCGGAACAGGATGCTCCGGTTACAAAGGCGGTCGTTCAATTTATGTGGGGAATGGCAGACGGGTAAAAGCAAAAGTTTATGAGTGGGATTTGTTGTCTGTTCCCGGAAAATATTTTGGGCCGGCTGTGATTGAAAGCCCAGACACCGCACTCTGGATTCCGGAAAAACACAGCATCGTTTTTGACGAACAAAAAAATGGAATTATTCAAGCGGTGAATAGGGCATGAACTCAGTTAAAACGAACAGCATTGACATTGACATTGGTGGTACATTTACTGACTGTAGTGTGCAGTTTAACGGCCGTCGTGCCAGTGCTAAATCGCCGACAACTCATTACAACTTGTCAGTAGGTTTCATGCGTGCTTTGGAAAAAGCGATTGGACAATTTAATCTGGGGGCGGATACCTTGCTTCCACAAACGGATATTGTCCGTTATTCCACGACTTTAGCCATGAATAAACTTTTGGAACGCAAAGGCTCAAAATTGAGTTTGATGACCACTGTCGGATTTGAGGACAGCGTTTTGATCGGTAAAGGCGCGCAATGGACAGACGGCTTGTCGCGGCAGGAGGCAAGAAATCTGGCTTTAGTGGCCAAACCTGAGCCGTTGATTCCGAGAGAAAGAATCGTCGGTATTAAAGAAAGAATGGATCACAAAGGTAATATTTTGAGACCTTTGGACGAAAATGATGTTCATAAAAAGTTGCACTCTTTAGTCGATCAGGGAGTGCGGGGAGTAGTGGTTTCTTTACTTTGGGGACATAAAAATCCGAGCCATGAAATCCGGATTAGGGAGATTATCGCAGAAGAATATCCGGAGGCCACTTTGGGCTTTCTCCCTGTGGTTCTATCGCATGAAGTCATGCCAAAAAAATTCGAATACCAAAGAACTATGACGGCTATTCTCAATGCTTATTTGCGAGAATCCATGATAGAAGACCTTGGGGATATTCGCAAAGAATTGCGGGAAATGGGTTATCGTCACTCTATTCTGATTGTCCACAATATGGGAGGTATGGCGGAATTGATGAAAACAACGGCGGTTGAAACCTATAACGGCGGGCCGGTGGCAGGCATTGCAGGGAGTTTGGAAATCGCCAAACTTTACGGTTCGGCAAATGTGATTACGACCGACATGGGAGGAACCAGTTATGATGTTGGAATCATCTCTGACAATAGAACCCCTTATTCCGAAAATAATCCCGTAATTGACCGTTGGATGGTTCATACGGCAATGATTGAATCTAAATCAGTTGGTGCGGGAGGCGGTTCCATCGCAGTAATTAACCAGGCCCTGGGCGGAAAACTCGAAGTTGGGCCGCGAAGTGCCGGAGCGATGCCTGGTCCGGCTTGCTACAATTTTGGCGGAACAGAGCCGACTGTTACCGATGCAGATGTCGTTTTGGGTTACATCAATCCGGATTTCTTTCATGGTGGGCGCATTCAGTTGGAATGCAGTCTGGCTCTAAAAGCAATTCAGGAAAAAATCGCAGCTCCGCAAGGCTGGGAGGTCGAAGAAGCGGCCGCTAAGATCCGCAAATTAGTGGACGGCAATATGGGTAACATCCTTTTCAAAGAAACGGTGCTCAAAGGCTATGACCCCAGAGAATTTATCATCTTCAGTTTCGGTGGTGCAGGGCCAACCCATTGTTGCGGCTATGCGCAGGCAAGTCAAATCAGACGTGTTGTAGCTTTTCCTTTTTCGCCGATATTTTGCGCATTTTCAGCGTCTCTGCTTGATATTCGACATATTCATGAACGTTCGCAAAAACTGATTGTTCTAAAACCTGATATTGAAGAACCGGTGCTGGATTTGGAACAATTTAATCAGCTTGTCAAAAAACTGATTCAACAAGCTGTTGAGACAGCCCAAGCCGAAGGTTTGCAGACGGACAAATTGGTTTTTTCTCTGGAGCTTGACATGAAGCACGGCAGACAACTGCACGTCAATCGGATCAAAAGTCCGAAATTATTGCTGCAATCCGCAAAAGATGTACACAAACTGTTAGAAACTTTCTTTCAAGAATACGGCAAGGCTTTCAGGCGTGAAGCGAACCTTACGTTGACTTTCCGTCCTCCGGACATTTATTTGGAGGGCGGGGTGAGTATTGAAAATTTCATTCTTCACACAGTCTATCCACTTAAAAATATACACTTTCCGAAATTCCCGATACATAGTTCCAAGCCGGCAACCTCTGCAAAAAAAGGGAACCGTCCGGTTTATTGGGAGGAAGAAAAAGGCTTTGTGAACACGCCGATTTATTGTTATCCGGATTTAAAGTGTGGAAACATCATTGATGGCCCGGCAGTGATTGAAGCCGATGACACCACTTTTGTACTTCCGCCAAAATGGATTTTCAAAATTGATGAATACATGAATAATTTGATTGAACGGGAGGATTAAACCGATGTTTCTGGACATGACATTTACAGAAAATCTCAAACCGGAACCGTTTGAGGAACATGAATTGGATTATATGGAAGCACTCGATGTGGTGGATTATGAGATTGCTTCGGAGCGCCTGAACATGATTGTTGAAGAAGCCAAGAATGTTTTTGTCCGCAGTGGTGTATCCAGTATGTTGCGTTCCGGAGATGTTTCGGTGGGACTTTACACGGCGAAAGGTGATTTGGTAACTGCCGCCTGCGGCTCATATCTTTATGCGGTTTGCGGACAACCTCAAATCAAGTATATCAATCATAAATGGAAAAACCATCCCAATGTCGGTGTGAATCCCGGAGATATTTTTTACGCCAATGATGCAGTTTATGGAGGTGTTCATAATCCAGATCAATTTGCTTTCATGCCGATTTTTAACGATGGACAACTTGTGGCTTGGGTTGCTGCGGCATGTCATCAACCTGAAACCGGTGCCATTGAGCCGGGAGGAATGCCGGTTAATGCACGCACACGTTACGACGAAGGCATGAAACTCAGCCCGATGAAAATCGGTGAGAATTTTGTTTTGCGCGATGACCTTTTAGAAATGATGGCCAATATGGTCTCCCGCACGCCGCATATGCAAATGACGGATGTACGGGCCCGGGTTATGGCTTGTGATCGTGTGCGTTTGCGTGTTGAAGAAATGCTCAAGGAAAAGGGGAAAAGTTTTTTGTTAGGAATCTTCACAAAAACATTGCGGACAACGGCGGAAGCAACACGTCGACGAGTTTCCGGATGGCTTGATGGAACTTTTCGCAGTGTTGTATTCACCGACCACATCGGCGTGGATGAAGGTTTGGTTCGCGCTTCCTGTACTCTCACAAAAAAAGGCGATCAACTGAAATTAGATTATACAGGCACCTCTCCGGAAACTCCCGGTCCGTACAATGCCTTCAAGCACACAATGATCGCCCACAACGCCATGTATCTTTACGGTTTCCCCTTCAACGATCTGCCGCTTTCGGCAGGAATTTGGGAAGCCATTGATTTTGTTGTTCCGCCCGGAACTTGCTTAAATGCAAATCCGGAAGCCGCTGTTTCAAATTCAGTTTTAGTTTGCAGCCTTTCAATGTGCCTGATTCATCTGACAATGTCCAAACTCCTTTTTGCTTCCGGCTTACCGGATCAAGCCACTGCACCTTTTGGAAACAACGGAGATGCCTATGTGATGTCAGGTAAAAATCAATGGGGAATTCCGTTCACCGATATGCTGGCTTATCCGCTCAACAGCGAAGGCGGCGGGGCGCGGCACAATGCAGACGGAGTAGATTCCTGGGGATTTCCTTGGGGACCTTGGGGTCGGGGACCGGATGTTGAAGAAGAAGAGGATGAAAAACCGCATATCCACCTTTTTCAAAAAATCCTCAAAGATACCTGCGGACATGGTAAATATCGGGGAGGAGCCGGAATTACTGTAGCTTGGGCGGTCAAAAACACATCGCAAGCCGTCTATCAATCGATCATCAAATCTTCCCGTTTGCAAGCTCTGCAACCGCTGTTTGGCGGTTATACTCCGCCTACTCATCCGGGCATACAAGTCCGTGATGCTGATGTTTTGCAAAAAATGTCTGCCGGAGATGAGGATTTACCGAGCGATGTTTATGAACTGATTTTGCAAAAAAAGATTGCCGGAAATTATGAAATCAGTCCCAATCTGCGTGCCGCCCAAATATTTAAGGAGGGCGAAATATTTGTCGGTTGTTCGCACGGCGGTGTGGGTTACGGCGATGTTTTGGAGCGCGATCCGGCTTTAGTTATTCAAGATTTACAACACCAAATCATTTCCGCATGGGCCGCAAAAAAGGTATATCATGTGGTTTATGACCCGATTACTTTCGTTCTCGATGAAGCGGAAACCCGAATAAAAAGAGAGGCAGTCCGCAAAGTGCGAATCAAAAAAGGTTTGGATTACGAAAGTTTCAACAAAGAGTGGACGGCGCAAAAACCGAGCGAACCGCTTTTAAAGTATTATGGTCATTGGCCTAAACCAAATGAAGAATGATGACATGGATGAACACTCACTACTAATCATTGAAGATGACGGCTATTGTTCGTTTTTTCTCTCAGATATTTTGAAATTGGAAAATGTTAAACCGCTTGCCGTCAAGCGCGGTGCAAAGGCTTTTGAAATGGCGCATGAGCGAGATTTTGCGGTGGTTTTACTTGAATTGGAAACTTTATCTCAAAGAGACTTGAGCCAAATCCGCTTGTTGAATGAGATCAATGATCGTGTTCCGATCATAGTGGTTTCCGAGCATGCTGATGTGGATCATGCGCTGAATATACTACGTGCCGGAGCTTTTGATTATTTAACCAAACCATTTAATAATTTGGTACGCGTGGAAACAGCAATTCGCAACGCAATTGCTAAATTCGAAAGTCTGGGAGAAACAGCAAGCCTTGATCAAAGTTTGTTTTTGAACAACGGTCTGCTTGGCAAAAGCAAACAGTTCCAAGATTTGAACAACATCATACAACAAATTTCACCTTTGGAAGTGAATGTTTTAATTACCGGAGAAAGCGGTACGGGGAAGGAATTGTTTGCCCGCTCCATCCATGTTCAAAGCAAGCGCAAAGACAAACCTTTTGTGGCTGTGAATTGCGGTGCGCTTCCGGAAGAATTGGTGGAGAGTTTATTGTTTGGACACGAAAAAGGAGCCTTCACCGGAGCGGCTAATCTTCATTTCGGATATGTGGAACAGGCAAACGAGGGAACTCTTTTTCTGGATGAAGTTGGAGAATTGAGCCCCAAAACTCAAGTTACCTTGTTGCGTTTTATTCAAGATCGAAAGTTTGCCCGTGTCGGAGGCAGCAACGAGTTGGAAACCGATGTGCGTTTGATTGCGGCAACCAATCGAAATTTGGAAAATGAGGTCCATCAAAAAAGATTCCGGACAGATTTGTATTATCGTTTGAATGTGGTGCATCTGAAAACACCCCCATTGCGTGAGCGCACCGAAGATATTTTGCAACTTGTTGAATATTTTTCAAAACGATTTTGTTTACACAACAGTCTCCCTTTGCGTAAATTTTCACCCCCGGCAATCAAACTGCTTGAAAAGTATCACTGGCCGGGAAATGTGCGTGAACTGGAACATTTAATGGAAAGCCTGATGGCAATTTTGCCTCCGAAAAAATTAACGGTCAGCGCAAGAGATCTGCTTGATTATTCCGCTAATTTTCAAAAAAGCCGCAACCGCAAAGAACAAGAAGATGAGCAGCCCTTAGCAGAACAAACACATAGAGAAGCCATGGAGAGTTTTGAAAAACAATACCTAGCTGCCATCCTTGAAAAGTATCAAGGAAATGTTGCACAAGCTGCCAAATTCGCTGGTATTCATCCGGTTACTTTGCATCGGAAATTGCGGAAATTAAAGGATAAGACACCAAGCTAACAATAATGCAACTATAATATCAATTTTGCAATAATGTTATATCACTGTTAATATAGAGAAAAATGAAGATTAGTTGCATATATGCTAACCTTGACTCCTATATTTTGTTAATTCCAACCCTCAATTCCATCCTCGAAACTCTATCAGAGTAAAAAATAATAAAAATATAATATAGTAAAATCAGTTTATTAGAGTCACCCAAAGTAACGATTTGATTCTTAAATTCTTAGCGTGGTCTACCCAATGCAGTGTTGAAGTCTCGACACAGCGTTGCAATTTTGCATCGTCGTAAATTAGCAGCATCTATTCACTTGAGTTAATAGACAGGTGAAGCTGAAAGTTGTTTTCACCGCAGATTATACAGATAACAACGGATAAAAATATCCGTAAACTTCAGGGTTAGTCTGTGGCTGTTAATCACGCAAACTAAAATCAACATCAACACAGGAGAAACGCTTATGGGTTTCACGGTTGACATCGATACGGGGGGAACATTCACCGACGGACTTTTTACCAACGGGGCGGATATTAAAAGAGTGAAAGTGGATTCAACACCACATGATCTCACCGTCTCCTGGTTAAAGTGTATGGAGGGAGGAGCCGAAAAATGCGGTTTCTCTAATCTTCCGGATTTTCTGGAAGAGGTGGATATCGTCCGCTGGTCGAACACAGTCGCCAGCAATGTCATCGCCGAGCGAAAAGGCCCGAAAATGGGGCTTTTTGTTACAGAAGGCTACAAACAAACACTTTATGCCACAAGCGGAGTAAATCCGGTTTTGGGGCATTTGATCGAGGACGGCAATATTGATACAGTCAGTCAACCCGTGAATACGCAAGAACTGCTGATTAAACTCAAGGAACTGCTTGAAGGGGGAGTGCGTCGTGTTTGCATCAGTCTCAAGGACGCACTTAAAAATGACGATGAGTCCACCATCAAAAATATAATTGAGGAGCAATATCCGGATCATTATCTCGGGCATGTTCCTTTGTTGCTGGGTGGAGATATCTGTAAACACCCGGACGACATGACCCGCACACACAAGGCTTTGTTGAATTCTTATGTTCACGGTCCGCTCGCGCAATCCATGTACAAAGCGGAAGACGAGTTGCGTAACCGTGGTTATCTCAAGCCGCTATTGCTGGGACATACTGACGGTGGTGTTGCCAGAGTCTCAAAAACAAAACCTGTGGACACGATTGAGTCAGGACCAATTTTTGGAATTCATGCCGGAGATTATTGGGCAAATGTATATGACTTTTCCCAAGTGATTACTTTGGATGTCGGCGGAACAACTTCTAAAATTGCTTTGATGGAAAATTTTCGACCGGCGATGACCCGCAATCCGGATTTGCTGGGAGTTCCTTTGAAACAAAGTATGCTCAATTTGAAAAGTATTGCTCTGGGCGGCGGAACTGTGGCTAAAGTTGTGGACGGAAAACTGAAATTGGGGCCGGAAAGTATGGGAGCTTTTCCGGGACCTGCTTGTTATGACCTCGGTGGAACTGAAGCCACTTTGACCGATGCCTGTCTGGTGAGCGGCTATCTGAATGCGGATTATTTTTTCGGTGGAAAAAAGGAAATTCGACAGGAACAAGCAAAAAAAATCATTCAGGAAAATGTTGCTAATCCTCTTGGTATAAGTCTTGAAAATGCCGCAAGCGAAATTATAAATCTGGCAACAGCTATGATTGCTGAAGAAGTCAACGGGCTTGTCACTCAAACCGGAAAAGCGGCTTCTGATTTTGTTCTTTTTGCCTTTGGAGGCAACGGGGCTGTTCTCGGATGTGAAGTTGCCGATAAGTCCGGAATCGAAAAAAGTCATGTTTTTACATTGGGTTCTGTGCTGAGTACTTTCGGTTCTTCGGTGGCTGATGTTTCGCACACTTATGAGTATTCACCGTTTACTCCGGTCAAAGAACATGACTCTTTGGCACAAATTGCAGAGGAAATGTTGCAGGAAGCAAAACGCGATATGGAAGGCGAAGGTTTTGATTTGACAAGCATGAGATCTGAATTAGATTTTACGCTTTATAACAAACAGGATGCTGAAAACGTGATTCAGTTTTCAAGTCAAACCTGGCAGGAATCAGACTTAGCGGAAAAGAGCATGAGCGGTTTAATTCGTGAAAGTTTTGTATCTGCCGACAGGGACTCCGGTTCCGATGATTTGGTGGTTGAAGTTTTGAGACTGCGAGCCAAGTCGCCAGTAACAAAAGTTAATCCGGAAAAAACTTCTCTTAACGGAGAAAACTCCGAAGCGGCCCTGAAAGGAAAACGCAATATTTGCAGAGGTACGGAAAAAGCAGTCTCCAAAATTTATGAATGGGGTAAATTGCAAGCCGGTAATGTTGTGGCCGGACCTGCTGTTTTGGAGGGAATCGACACAACTTATGTGGTGCCTCATAACTGGCGGCTGACCATCGATTCTTACGGTAACGGCGCAATGGAAAGGAGTTAAATATGGGACGTAGAATTATTATTACAGAGTATTTGGAAATGGACATCGACGAAAGTCAGTGGCATTGCAGTAGATGCGACAAAGAATTGATTGATGCCCAAACCAATTACAAAAAAGGTTGTCTGGTTTATAGCAGAGACCCAAGGGAAATTCATAATCCCGTTTTTGAGGCGGAGTATAATTTTGCTCCTGATCCCGAATGGGTGCGGATTATCGAGTTTTATTGTCCGGAATGCGGGACTCAGATTGAAACTGAATACCTGCCGCTCGGCCATCCCATCACTCATGATATTGAAATTGATGTTGAAAGTCTGAAAGCAAGACTGGACAACGGTGAATTGGAAATTACTGACAAGAGACTGGAGGTACGAACATGAGTATGAATACTATAGATATAGATGTGGGCGGTACATTCACAGATATGGTGCTGAATTACAACGGGCAAAAAATCTTCAAAAAAACTCCAACTACTCCGCATGATCTTTCGGATTGTTTTCTCAACGTGATTGAGGAAGGTGGCAAAGAACTTGATCTGGAACCGTCTGAGTTGTTGCCAGAAGTTGGGTTGGTTCGTTATTCAACTACCGTTGCCATGAACCGTCTGATTGAACGCAAAGGCCCGCGTTTGGGCTTTATTACAACCGAAGGTCATGAGGACTCAATTCTAATCGGCAAAGGAGCGCAATGGGTTGACGGTACCCGTGTTTCCGAAAGACGGAATCTTGCTCCGCAAAAAAAGCCTGATCCACTTATTTCGCGGGAACTGATTGTCGGCGTGAAGGAGCGTGTTGATTCTTTCGGACAAGTTATGTGTCCGCTTGATGAGGAAAATGTGAGGCAAAAAGTGCGGTATTTGGTCGATCAGGGAGTCCGAGGTTTTGTGGTTTCACTGCTTTGGTCTCCGTCAAATCCGGATCATGAGCAAAGGATTAAAAAAATCATACGTGAAGAATACAAAGAATACACACTCGGGTATATGCCGGTGGTGTTGGCAAGTGATGTCATCGGCCGCTCCGGCGAATATCAACGATCAATGACGGCTATTCTTGACGCTTATCTTTTCCGCGCCATGCAAATGGAACTTGCGGCAATGTGGGATCGTCTGCGGGATTACCAATATAAAGGACCGTTGATGATGGTTCACAACTCCGGAGGTATGGCGGAAGTTTTCAAAACCGATGCCGTCCGAACTTACAGTGCCGGACCTGTAGCGGCTTTAATCGGTTCACACAAATTGGCTCAAGGACTCGGCTACAAAAATGTGATTGCCTGTGATGTCGGCGGTACAAGTTTCGACATCGGTTTAGTTGTTGGACAGAGTGTGCGCAACTACGATTTTCGGCCGATTTTGGACCGTTGGATGGTAGGAATATCGATGCTGCAGACTATGTCCATCGGTGCAGGCGGCGGTTCGATTGCATCGGTAAATAAACTGCTCGGCAATCGAGTTGAAGTCGGGCCGCAAAGTGCCGGATCTTTTCCGGGACCAGTCTGTTACGATCAAGGCGGTGATGATCCAACGGTAACAGATGCCGATTTAGTGCTGGGTTATCTTGATGAAGATTATTATTTCGGCGGAGAAATGCAGCTCAATAAAGACAAAGCCGAAGAAGTAATTCAGGAAAAAATTGCTGATCCGCTCGGTGTTTCAGTGGCGGAGGCAGCTATGCTGATTCGCAAAATTGTTGATGAAAATATGGGAAATGCCATCCGCAAAGAAATTCATTTACGCGGCTATGATCCTAAAGAATTTGTCCTTTTTGCCATCGGTGGTGGCGGACCGACACATGTTGCCGGATATTTGGGCGACATTCCGACTGCGGTAGTTTTTCCGTATTCTCCGGTATTTTCGGCGCACGGTTCTTCGGTGATGGATGTTATGCACATCTACGAAAATTCACGGCGTTATGTTTTGATGGAACCCGGAACCCGCAATTTCAGCACAAATTACGATGATTTTAACAGCGTGGTTGGTTCACTCATTGGAAGGGCAAAAAAGGAACTTGCCGGAGAAGGTATGCCTGTCGAAGATGCAGTATTCCGCTTGGAGTTGGATATGCTTTACGGCGGACAAGTTCACCGGAAACGCTCAAGTTCACCTGTTTTGAATGTCAATTCAGAAGCCGACATGAAGGCGATTTATGATGATTTCGAGCAAGAATTCAGCGAAGCCTTCAGTCCGCTGGTCTGTCATCCGGACGGTGGAGTTTATGTGGAAAGTTTTATTCTCACCGCCTCGATTCCTGCAGAAGTGCCGGAGATTCCGGAATATCCGGTTTCCGGCCCGGATGCCTCGCAGGCTCTGCGTACAAAGCGACAGTGCTACTGGGGCAATTCCGGATTTGAGGAAAGCAACGTTTATGACTTTTCCAAACTCAAAGCCGGAAATGAAATTCCGGGACCTGCTATTTTGGAAACGGAATACACCACGCTGGTAGTTCCACCTGAATTTGTTTGCCGAATTGACGAACATTTGTTTGCCCTCATTGAACGGGCCTAACACTTAACAAGGAGATATAATATGGCCATTCCTACAGCCGAAGAAAAATTAGCAATGATTAAAGTGGAGGCTCCGGATGACGATGAATTGCGTTGTGTGGATAGCTTGGGGCCAGGTGATTATGAGGTCGGTTTTGAGCGCACCAATAATATTTTGGATGAAGCAATGGAAATTTTTGTCCGTTCCTCGCGGAGTATGATGGGAATTGCCGGAGATTCGATGGTTGCTCTTTTCACCGCCAAAGGCGATTTGGCAAATGCCAGTTGCGGAACATATTTGCACGCTATCATCCAGCCCATTCTGATTAAGTTTATCCTTAATTCATATCAGGATAATCCCGGCATAAAAGAGGGTGATATTTGGTTCACCAACGATGCGCTTTACGGAGGTATTCACAATCCTGACGAAGTGGTTTTGATGCCGGTTTTCTATCAAGGCGAACTGATTGCCTGGACGGGAGCCGCCGTTCATACCACCGAAACCGGAGCCAGCGAACCCGGCGGTATGCCGATTAATGCCACTTCCCGTTTCATGGAAGGACTGAATTGTCCACCGACAAAAATCGGGGAGAATTATGAAATCCGCGAAGATTTTGTAGAAACATTGAGTGCTTTTGGACTTCGTGCACCGCAAATGCTGGTCATCGACTTAAAGGCGCGGGCGACTTCTGCCCATCGATCATTAAAGCGAATTGTTGAAATGGCTGATGAACGTGGGCGTGATTATGTGGTTGGGCTGTTCCGCAAAATGCTGATCGTTGCCGAAGAAGGAGCACGCAAAAGAATCAGCAGTTGGCCGGATGGAAAATACACTTGCGTCAATTTTGGTGACGGAGTCGGTTTTGAAGTCGGTTTGGTGCGAAACAGCCACATGGCTTTGGAAAAAAAGGGTGATTCAATAACAATGGATTTCAGTGGAACTTCTCCGGAAAACCCCTATTCTTACAATGCCCATGTGCAGGCCGCAGTGGGTCATGTTGCAAATTATGTTTATGAATATGTCTTTCATGATTTACCCATCAGCAGTGCGACTTTTGCTCCGATTGATTTTGTCTTTCCGGCAGGCAGTTGTCTCAATCCGGATGCACGGGCCGCGACCAGTTGTTCCGTAATGATTGCAACCGGAATTATGAGCGGTGTTCACAACGTTTTCGGCAAAATGATGTTTAGCACAAATAATATGTGGAGACAGTCTTGTGCTTCGCAGGGGAACGCTGGAAACGCAATGGTAATCGCCGGACTTTCACAATGGAATCTGCCTTTTGCGGATATGCTGGCTTATTCCCTCAACAGTGAGGGACAAGGCGGCAGACCGGAAATGGACGGAATCAATGCTTTCGGTTTCCCCTGGTGTGTTTATGGGCGAACTCCGGACATTGAAGAAATGGAAAATGATCTTCCCTTATTCATTCCACTTTCCAATCACTGGAAAGATTCATGCGGACACGGCAAATATCGCGGCGGCGTGGGAACGGTGCAAATTTGGGTGGTGCATCATGTGCCGTATTTGTTTTTCATGGCCATTTCGGACAACAGCAAAATGCAGACACCACAACCCATGTTTGGCGGATATGCGCCTTGCACTGTTCCGGGAATCAGCATAACTAATGCCGACTTGATGGAACAAATGAAGGAAGGCAAAGGTTTGAGTTTGGAACTTTTTCCGATGCTCAAAGAAAAAAGTATCGGTGGCGACTGGCAAAATGAGTTTTTTGGACGCGCCACTCGTCCGGTGAATCAAAATGATGTGATTACTTTCGGATTTGCCACCGGAGGAGCCGGTTACGGAGATCCCTTAGAACGGGAACCGGAATTGGTTATTCAAGACATCAAGGATCAAATCATTTCCGATTGGTCGGCGCAAAACGTGTACAAAGCTCAGTACAATTCGGAAACTCTCAAACTTGATTCTGAAGGCACGGAAAGCGCTCGGCAAGAAGAGAGGCAAGTCAGAATTCAGCAAGCCAAACCTTACAACGAATTTGAACAAGACTGGCTTGGACAGAAGATGGATGAGTCATTGTTGAAGTTCTATGGCACATGGCCGGATGCAGAAATTGTTGCACCGCCGTTTAGACCGTAGTATACTTCCTGATGAAAAAGACAGGAACACAGGATTGACAGTTTTTTAAAAAATCAAATATATTGAAATTAATTAATAACAAGTATTTTCAATCCTGTTCCTCCTGTCAATAATAATATCAGTTAAGAGGATATTGTTTTGACAAAAGAAAAAAGACAGCGCATCAAGCAAGGCGGTTTATTCATCCCCTGGGTTTTCTCTTTTGGAGCAGAACTTGAGGGTTTGTCAAACAGTGAATTCTTGGAAGATCCAACTAAACTATCGAATGCCCTGCGCTCAATCCACAATTATTTTCAAGCCGACGGAGTCGTTTGTTACGGCGATGTCAGTCTGTTAGCCGAAGCATTGGGAAGCCGACCGCCCAGCTTAAATTCTACCACAGTATCAGAACCTCTCAAAAAACTTCCTGAAAATTTTGAGGAATATTTGGAAATCCTTCCGCAAGCACCTCGTATAGCGGTTGCGCTGGAAGTAACCAAGCGGCTTAACATTCTTCTTCCGGAAACTTTATTATTAAGCGTCATTCCCGGCCCAGTTACATTAGCCTGTCAATTAACTGGGCAAACAGTGGATGAAGTCTGCGCCGATTCCAAATTGCTTGGAGTTGCCTCCAAAGCGGTGCTTGTTTTAACCAAAGCTCTCGGTGATGCAGGGATTGATCTGCTGATTGTCCATGAAAACGCACTGCCGTCGCTGAGTCAAACGGAAATCTATAAACAACTCCGTCGAAGTTACATCCCGATTTGGAACACTGCCAAATTTTACGAGATTTCTCCTTTGTTAATGTTGCAAGAGTGGTTGCCGGAAAACGCGGAAATTCTGCACAAACTTGTCAGTGGAGTCGTCTATCCTGCAAATCAGCTTCCCGCAAACCAAACTTCCTCCAAATCGCTTGCCGTTTCGATTCCCACCTCTTTACTGGAAAAAGCACCTGAAAAAATTCATGAGTTTCTCGACTCTCACGGTGTATCCAACATGATAGCAGCGTCAAATCTGTTTCTCCTAACCACTGACTCCGAAATCCCACAAGATATTCACAAAGAACATATGATTCGCGGTATTAAAGCTTTGAGGGATGTTTTGAAAAAGGTAGCTTGAAAAGTATTTAATAATTTTGTTTCCTTATTTGGGTATACTTTTTTGTCATTCCCGCGAAAGCAGAGATCCATTATTTCAGACACTTACGAGTTCCAGGCTTCCCGCTTTCGCGCGAATGACAACTATTTACTAATCATTCAAAATCAGCAATTAATAAAACATGTTCAAAAGAGCAATCGTAAGAACACCCAGTGAAAGTATGTTGAGTGGCTTGACAACCGCAAACTTGGGTCTACCAATTTATGAAAAGGCACTTGCTCAACATGCAGAATACATAAAAGTATTGGAAGAATGCGGATTACAAGTTTCAGTATTAGCTAAAAATGAACAATATCCTGATTCAACATTTGTAGAAGATGTTGCTTTATTAACGAAAGAGTGTGCAATCATTACTAAACCTGGAACACCATCACGAAGTGGAGAGACAGTTGAAATATAAAAGGTGCTGAAAGACTATTACATCAACATAGAAGAAGTTCGAGAGCCGGGAATTGTCGAAGCGGGCGACATTATGATGGTTGACTCACATTTTTATATTGGCATATCAGCGAGAACAAATGAAAACGGTGCTGGACAAGTCATAGAATTTCTAGAAAAATATGGTATGAGTGGCTCTCTTGTAAAGTTGGATAAGGTACTGCATTTGAAGACGGGTGTAGCATATTTAGATCAAAACAATTTAGTGGCAACTGGTGAATTTTTGACGAAAGAAGAGTTTCAAAATTTCAATATCCTGGAAATAGCTGACGATGAGAGTTATGCTGCCAATTGTATTTGGGTGAATGACAGGGTTTTGATACCTAAAGGTTACCCAAAAGCACGAGAAACAATCGCTAGTGCAGGTTATTCGATAATTGAAGTTGAAGTGACTGAATTTCAAAAGCTAGATGGAGGTCTAAGTTGTCTGTCATTAAGATTA
>Ga0233449_1001615_pt1 | contig 19672 bp, 18 predicted proteins | sample SI_124_October20_FD_183012 | JGI IMG/M metagenome (GOLD analysis project Ga0233449, IMG submission 183012) | Seawater microbial communities from Saanich Inlet, British Columbia, Canada - SI_124_October2016_200_MG | ecosystem: Environmental > Aquatic > Marine > Inlet | place: Canada: British... | reverse complement strand
AAAATCAACCATGTTCAAGATTGAACGGATCTTTGAAGCATCTGGAGCTATGGATAACATTCTCCCAGGTGATGAATATGAACCTGATTTCAAGGACATCACTGGCAAGATGGTTAAGATCCGTGTTTACCAGAAAGGTAAATACTCTGAGGTCTATGACTTCCCTGCCAAACATGATTCAGCACCCGATGTGTTGAACAACCAGTTCATGAGAGATGAATATCTCCAGAACAAAATTGCTGAAGCCAATGCTGAAGCTGGTACCACCCCCACTCCAGCTAGTGTACCATCTGGAACTCCTGGTAATGGTGCCTTACCTGTTACCCCTGCTGGTGATGATGAACCACTGCCATTCTAAATGGTAAATGAGTACATAGAACTTGTGCTCGATGGCTTCTATAAGCGTGGTGGCCTTGTCCATATATCTAAGTTGAAAGAGATATATGGGCAGAGTCGCCAAGCTTACCGCAGTATGTGGCTGTGGGATGAGACCATTTACGAACACAGGAATCGGGCAGGGACACTCAAATTCTTTGATGGCATATTCGATATTGATGTAATTGATATTGATATTGACTTCACAGGAGATGACAAACAGACCAAAGAGTTGGTTCAAGGCGTGTTGTTTACGCTGATGGAAGAGCTTCAAGTACCTGAGTACCACATCATTATTTCATTCTCAGGCACAGGCTTTAACATCTTATTACCAGCGAGCATCTTTGGTTTTACTCCATCCAAAGACCTGCCTCAAATTGTACGCGCAACCATGACCAAGCTTTTTCCTTCTGGCATTGATAACATCTATGATGCTGGCAGGATCTATCGTGTAATGAACACGACTAACCAGAAGTCTGGTCTTTATAAAATTCCGCTAACCCATCAAGAGTTCAGATCCATGAGCATGGCTGAGATCCGTGTCATGGCTGAAGAACCCCGTCTTGACTTTGAGTTTAATGAAGATTGGAATGATGCTGAACCTCTTCTTGAGGAACACATCACCTTTCCAACTTTTGAAAAACCGAGGGCTAAAGAGGGAAAGAAGAAGGGAAGCAGAAGTGCGAAGTGCATAGAGAAGATGTGGGATGGAGCTGTAACAGAGAGGAATAATTCTGCAATGAGGATAGCATCTCATTATCGCAGGGTTGGAGTACCTCAAGATGCATGTAACATACTTCTGGAGACCTGGGCTGAGAGAGTCGGCTTAGATACAACAGAAGTTTTTCGGGTAGTGGACAATGTATATAAAGAGGAATATACCTATTCATGCAATGATACTCTATTGAGTGCTAATTGCGACCCCAAATGCGTTTTTTATCGCGGTAAAAACTATGGGAGTGATGGCATGGCTTTGAAGCTTTTAACGGCATCCGAAATGAAAGAGAGATTCATGACACACCTGCAAATGGATTTCACTGGAAAGAAATTGGATATAGCCAAAATGTTCAATCTGCCAGGCTTAGATATTCAAGCTTTACCTGGTCAAGTCATAGTTGTCATGGGACCAACTGGAGCAGGAAAGTCAGCTCTAGCCCAACAGATGGCAACCGAACAGAATGACTTGAACTCAGTTTATGCAAACCTGGAAAACGGGTTTGAAATGATGTTTAGACGAAATGTTCAACAGGTATCAGGACTTTCAAAAGATGAAGTCAAGGCACTCTATAAATTGGGAAATGCTGATTACGAGAAGCATTTCAATCACATCACTTATGTAGATACATACAGCATGGAGCTGGAGGATATACATGATATATGTGAGTCTTATGCAGGACAGTTTCAAATGCTTATTGTTGACCATATAAAACTGGTCGAAACAGGTAGCACCAATGATTACAGTAAAGTCGGTGACATTACCAGGGGCTTAAAGGCTCTGGCATTAAAGCACGAAATTATCATTATGGAAATCAGTCAGGTATCAAAGGATGTTGCGAGAAACAACACCTGGGATGCTCTATCTGGTTCAGGCAATGGTAGTATTGGGCATGATGCAGATATAGTCATGGCTATTACTGGCGACAACACAGAGAAGGCTCGGACTATCCGAATCTTAAAGAACAGGGATGGAGACTGCACAAGTTTTGATGCAGTAATGCTTCCCAGTTTACGAATAGAAAAGCTTGCACCATTACCTATGGTTGCACAGAACGCATTTTAGGAAGGACAGCATGCAAGAATTATTAACCTCGCTCACAATAGGTGAGCATGAAGACCTCGATTTTGACAGAGAAGAACCTAAGCATATCTCTGTTGAACTTGTTCCTGACAGCTCAGATCTATTTAAGCTGTCAACATATTCGCAGAGTTTGCTTGCGAGTATGGTCTTTGATGAATCCCCTGAACATCGTGAATTTGTCACAGAGACACTTCAGCAATATCCCCAAGTTATTTCAGGTTGTATTAGTGAAGTGGCTGGAGCTGAAGATGCTATCTCTGCTCGGATCTTTTACCTGAAGCAACTTATCACTAAGGAACAGGTCAAGCAGGGTAAGCTTGGTACAGTCAAAGCACAATTCACAGATCTCGCTCACACTGTCATTACTGAAGTAGGTGAAGAGATTCGTGGCTCAAAACGTATCCAGGTTGGTGGAAGTATCTTCACCGCAGGACAAACACCTGGTAAGATCACTATTGATAACCCTGATGCTATTCCCAATCAGTTTGTGGAACTCAAGGAAGTCAAGGATGTGGTTGTCATTGATGGCAAGGCATTCACTCGCTCTATTGATAAACGTGCCTATGCTACACATCTCAGAACATTGCCAGAGGAAGATGATGGGTGCGCTCACCTAGATCGTACCAGGAAGGTGACAGCAAGTTGACACCACTCTTCCCTCTATTCGGATTCGGTGCTTTAAAAACCGAATCCCAAATGGCAGTTCATTTCAAAGCATTCATTTTCAGTATATGGATAACATTGGTATATCGTGTTGCTAAGACACCACGACCACTACCATTCTATCCTGCCCTCAGATCTATCGTAGATCGGATCATGTCAAGATCTGAATACGAACAGACTAACTGGGGTCTGAGTTTCCATCTTGGATGCTACAAATTATCAACCAAGCTAAACTTCTACATATCTCACGATGCGTAGCAGTTCAGCAAAGGCAAAGGGTCGCAGGTTGCAGGACTGGGTAGTTACCTGGTTACGCGACCTCTTTGGCTTTAAACCCGAAGATTGTAAACCTGCAATCATGGGAGAAACTGGCGAAGATGTAAAACTAGCCAGCTCTTCCAGGGAGCGATTCCCCTATTCAGTTGAATGCAAGAATGTAGAGAAGCTGAATATCTGGAGTGCTTTAGAACAATGTGAACAGAATGCACCTGCCGATACTCAACCAGTTGTGTTCTTTAGACGTAACAGATCCAAGACCTATGCAGTAGTCGAAGCATCACATTTCATGACTCTAGCATATTACATGGATCAGCACAATCACTGTGATCAGCCACATGGGTAATATCAATATCCAAAGACGAACAAAGCCTTTTGAAGGAATAGATGTAGCAATATTCGCTGAGCTTTTTGATCTAGCAAATATTCAGTTGGCAAAAATACAGGTAGCACCAAAAACCTGGAAATATGCCATGATTACTTCAAAAGGATATGCGGAGAGTTATGCAGTCTTAAAACCATCCAAACATGTAAGGACACCTGATGGTAAATATGAAAGAATCATCGCCTGGGCATACGGGACCACCTGTTCTGCCCCCACCTCAGAAGAGATGCAAGGAATGTCAGAAGGAGAAAGCCCCTTCAGAATATCGACTGATGAGACAGGATAAGAACGGGAAACAATATTTCCGCAAGGCCTGTATCGAGTGTGAAAATAAATCACGCAAGATCGAACAAGAATCAAAGAACTTTGCCCCAGTTAATTACTCAGAGCCAAAGTTAGTAGCAACAATTATGGATCTGATTACAAATGATATTATCAGTAGCCTCGCATCGGCATTGGATTATTTCTCTGGTCAATATCATGACAAGCAAACGAAAGCTAAACGCCTCAAAGAAGTCGCGCTTCAATACGAGTTAGCGAGAGGCTATGCCTGGGTTCAGAAGAAAGGAACCAAGCTTTCATGGAAGGTACATGGACTGGGATACCGAAAAGGTGAACTCATAAAAATTGCACCAGTTATCAACTGCCCTTCAGTAACATTGGAATGGATATGGGAAGTTGATGATATTGACTGGGAAGCAAGAGGGATTGAATGGACCCCTGAAGAGTGGGATAAACTCCACATGATACAGGAGGCCCAAAGTGATAAACCCTAAGTGTTACACCTCTATTGAGGTCAAAAGAGAGCACTTCCTACCCTTCATGAGCTATCTGTATAATCAGATGGAATATGGTGGTAAGAAGTACAAATCTGAGATCTCAACAAAAGAGGCAACAGATCTTGTGACTGAGTTTGCTGGAGTGGAATGGATACTGGGAACCATGTTAAAGTATCTGAATCGCTTCAAGAATGAAATGCGTGAAAAGGATTTATTCAAAATTTCAACATACTCATTCATAACCTGGTTGCAAATGGGTTTCCATGAGCAAATAGAACATGACCAGGATGTGAAGATGGATGATATAGGTGATTTCGATCATTACCTGGTTGATTATTTAAAACAAAGAGGGTACCGAATGGCACCCCCTGAGACTTTGAGCGTAGCCGAAGGCAACACCCACGAAGCCAAAACTACACCCAACGATAGTATAGAATAATCGACACTCCAATTCAACCACAATTTGAGGTGCTTGCCACCATAGGTTTTCCTAGACAGGCAAGCCTAAACAAGCACCTCAAGTCGTTACTCCCAGACAAAGTGTATAAGCGAAAGAAGGTGAAATATCTTGCCCGAATCGTGAAAGGCTTTGAGGATCTAGCTGAAGCAAAAGCGTTCTTCAGCCAGTTAGTAGAAATTAACGCCTATGCTCATTTAACCAGGCCAATCCCTAAACAGGAAGGCAAGGAAGAGTGGGCAGAATTACTGGATGCTAACTATGGCATTCATGAAAATATCTGGAGCTAATTTGGATAATAAAGATTGGTCAATAGTGACAATATCTCTTTCAGTCTTACTGATCGTATGCCTGATATTCCTGGCTGTGGCAAGTGCTGATAGAGATACATACAAAATAGAATTGAAACATGCTAATGCTCGTCTGCTAACAATCGAGACTGGTATTTATGTCCTGAATAATGAACAAGACCTGGAAGCTCTGAATCGTATTTCTGGATTCCTGGCATTGACTGACAGCATCTCAAAATCAGTTGGTGGCTAAGATGGGCGCATATCTGGACAAGCTGGATGCTAGTGGTCATGATGTAGATAAGAAACTCATCTGGTCAGTCAAACGCAGATTAAGAAAACATAAAATTCCCATGAGATCATGTGCCTCTATGAGGAAAATGGTAGGGAACAAAAAACAACGGGTAGGTCTCTTTGGTGAGCTGATGCAACTGGCATACAAGAATCGTATTGCTGTTCGCACTCCCAAAGGTATCGCCTGGCAACGATAGACTAAGAAGAAAGATGCGATTTATTAGCTGACCTACTGTTTCAAGCCTTCGGAAGAAGTAAACTTCGAGAAACCCAATTAATACCCCTGTGGTGTCCTGCACAGATGGTCACAGGGGTATATGCGAGGCTAGTTTAATAAGGTAAAACACTGTGGCATTGTCGCTATGTAATCCTACAAGGAACATATCGGGATATTAGCCTACAAGTATGGGGGTTCAACTCCCCTTCCTCGCTCTTAAGCTGAGACACAATCCACCTCAGTCCTCCCAGGTTATCTCCTTCCTGGGGGGAAACTTTTAAACAACTAAATAAGGAAACACCCACATGATTAAAAAAGAGAGCTACGACCAAAAGATCCAGAAACACATTGAAAATGTAAGTCTTCACATTAAAGCCAAAGCAGAAAAAGCCTGGCAATCTGGTGCTGTAAATCCAGACAATTATGAAGATAATTTCTGCTTACCGAATATCGTCATGCATGCAATATTGCAAGATGTTGCTCATGAGTATATCCCTGTCAATGCTGTCCATATAGCTGAATCCAACAACATCGGGCGCTTTATATGAGTGGCCTTGACCTTTTACCTGAGACTATCCCTGAAGGTTATTTCCTATGCAGATGCGGAGCAATCCTACTGCTTGGTGAGATGTCTGAGCTGGATGATGTCTGCCGAGACTGCTATTTCCAAAATGAAGGTGAGGGCGAAGAAGATGGATGAACAAACACGAAAAATCGTTGACCAGGTACTAGGTCCACAAGTGGAAGAAGATGCTTGCACCGAATGTAAAGTATTAACCGAATCGGGCTTCCTCAGTGATGATGGAGTCTGTTGGGACTGTGAAGAACCAGAGAGCTGTCCCCACTGTGGATATGCTGGCGATTGGTTCACCGATACAGATAGTGGAAATAGAGAATGCCCTTCCTGTCGCAGAGAGTTTAAGAATGGGAACTAAGGGCATCTGGCACAGACCTGAAACACAATCCGAAGAAGAACTAGATAGGCGTTGGGCTTTATGGCAAACGCCAAAGGAGGATAAACCGAAGATGGATATTAGATACTGCAACAGAGAAATCCTGAAGTTCATGGGATACAAGCAAATCACTACCACTCTAGGTGGTCAAGTATGGGATACACCATTCGATACACCTGAAGCAGATCCATTCAAGCTTCAGGGAGCCAATGTTCACCTAGCAGATTACAAGCTCAGATTCAACTCATCCTGGGATCAACTGATGCTAGGGATAGAGAAAGCCCTGAGTGTTATGCCAGATGCCAGAGAATCAGACATCTGGTACTCAAACATCCATGATGCTTTGTGGAGTCTCAATATCAAGACCACCTGGGAAAAACTGGTTGAGTTTATCGTCTGGTACAACCTAAAACAGATGGAGGAAGACTGATGGGAATGAATATGGCAAAAATGCAAGACATGGCAGATCACATGCCAGGAATAGCAACACCAGCATTCTATGAAATAGAGGATGCTGAAGTTCGGGCAACTACGCCAATGAAGACAGTGGAAGATTATGTCTGTGATACCTGTGGTGGTCCTGTTGTTCAGGATGCCTGGGCGCAATGGGATGCTGAGAATCAGAAGATGGAACTTGTCGATTGGTTTGATGAGGCATTCTGCCGAGCATGTGATGGATCTGCTACGATCAAAACAGTAGAGATCCAGGTGCCAGCATGAGAAACTATGTGATTCAATGCCTAGCACCAGACGATTACAAACATCTCTTCTGGTCAAATACAGAAGGTTGGATCGAGCTGAGCCAGGCTGATGTATTCGTAGGCACTTTCGATAGAGAACCGAATCTGAACCTGCCTGAAGATGGGCTATGGGTAATGCTTCCAGAAGTGGAGGTGCCAGCATGATGGACAATAAATCAACTGGTCCAGTAGTCGTTCACTCATCTCATGGTGATTATATCTGTGACATGGATGGTAAGGTTATCAATACCATCGAGGTTAATCACAAGTTGTCCCCAAGCTATACCCACTTTGACGTTCAGGAAAACAGGGAGCATTACAACACTCCTGATGAAACTGAGTTTGACATCCTGGATGTTGGCCTCACTCTTGGTGGTGTCAATTTTCCACCATCTGATACCTTCAGAAATGACGTTGCAAGGATGGCCTTATGATCGAAGAAGAGATCCTGGGGTTGGAAGAGGAAGAGGGAGAGGGCGAAGATCCAATGTACTGCATCGAATTCGACCCTGAGTGCTAGATGAGTAGATCATTTCTAAGCTTATTCGCCAAAGAAAAGTATCACGTTCATGATGGTGTAAGCCATTGGAGTGTGATAAACAAAAAAGACCAGCATCGTATTTGTCTGAAGTGCCGTGACCATTGGTACAAGGGCAAATACTGGACAAACACAGAATGGGAAGAATGGGTCAATGACTATCTTCCCTACGAGTAAAGAGAAGGAAATAGTGAATGCTAAAAAAAGACCTAGATGAAGTCAGAGCCAATGAAGACATGAGACTTCATGAGGTAAATGACCTAGAGTGTCACGGTAGAACAACTGAGCATAAAGAGATGGATATGGTGCGTGTGCCAGGTGGATGGATTTACTATCGCTATGGACAGGGAACCTTTGTCCCATTGGTCGAACGTAAATTGTTACCTAGAACATAAGTAATATCCTATATTCCCCACACAGTAGATCGTGTGGGGATAATCGGAAAAAGAACAGCTAAACAGTGCGCTTTCCAGGGTGCATGTAACCATCTTCACCCTTCTTCCTGGATTCGGAAATCTTCTTTCCATCCTGTGCAAACCCCATCTGTGGAATACCTGTCCATGACTGAACTGAGTAGTAGGGATTCTTTAGAGTAGTAACAGCACTCTTGGCAAACCTGCCAAAGGGAAACCAACTATACATCTCGCGGTTTAAGTATCTCTGATAATCCTGGTTGGCGATTGTAACCAGGGGTCTCAATACCATTCGGGAAAGCATTGGAGCTGTGAATACGTTCAAGCCATAAGTACCAAAGAATGCCTGAGCTTTATCCTTCTCATCTCCCATCAATAACTCAGTGGTATCTTTCATGATGTCCAAGTGAGGTGCTAATGCAGAGTCAAAGATTGAGTATGGATACAGAGAGGCTAAACTCATCATGACTGAAGCCATCCCTATCCAGCGTTGCATCCTTTTATGCTCTTCTGATTCAGGAGTCACTTTCCATTTCTTGGCTTCATAGGCCATGTTTTTCTGGAATGACATTGTTGAGAAGAAGTACATCATAAACCTGGTCATCACTTTACCCAATGAGGATCTAGCGAACTCAGGTCTTACGGCATTATGATAGAGGTACTGAGTGGATGTCACAAAACGTCTTGCGAAGTCCACCTGGTCCTCACCAGTCAACTGCATCTCTTCAGCCATGATCCAACCAACTGTAAAGGCTTTCTTTCTCAGGTGGTTCTCAACAGGCGTTCCGAATGTACTGGCAAGTTCAATCGCTTTCTTACCCACGTTTGAATCCTGGGTAGTCTCAGCGATTCTAACCTTCTTCTCTTTGAGGGTCATGTTAGGATCTGTGATAATCTTTTTCAGAGTTTCGCCATAACCACCCCAGTTTACCTTACTGCCACCGAATGCCACATCAAACTCATAGGCCATCAATTCAGGCATGAGTCCTTGTGTCTCCATCTTCTTAATAAACTGAGGATCTTTCAGCATTTCATTTGCCTGAGAGAATCGTTTCAGCCCACCATAGACAACTGTATTGATAGTACCACCCAGGAAGTTACCAATGGAATACTTTGGATGCGTGAGTAGGGTAAGATACTCATACTTGGCTTCCATGTTTGCCCATGCTGATGCTTGCCATACTGGGAGAGGTTTCTTCCCCTTTTTGGCTCTTTTGGCATTCAGCTTATCCAGCAAATAGACATCTGAGATATTGGCTTCATAATCTTCAGGAGCCTTGTTTGGATCTTTACCAGTGAGTCTTGCCCAAACATACTTATGGATTTTAGGGAACTTTGTCAGCTCAGAGAAATACCCCATGTTATCCTTGAGGTATGAATGCATAAACTCTTCCAGGCGTTCAACCTGTTTTTGAGCTTCAGGGTCATTGCCCCACTTCGCAGTCATTTTCTTTTTGAATCTGTCAATCACTTCCCTGGATTCACGACCACCTTCAGCGATAACAGATTTATGGAGTACCTGCTTGGCATATTTCATCATGACTGATGGCACATCTGTTTCATAGCCACCCATCTCAGCAATACGTTCCATTTCAGAAGATTTTGAGGTCATCATAGACCATTCCCCTGGAGCCTTCTCTTCATAGGTTCTACCAGGAGGGCTGACCTGGGATTCGATGGTTCGCATTCTCATAGCTTCGAGATCTGCTTCCTTCTTTTCCATGTAGGCTTTTTGCTTGGCATGGTTCTTAGGATGCTTCTTGGCAATATAGTTACCATGCTTCTCCAACTCAGCTTCCTTGAAGGCTTCAAATGCCATTTCAAGCTGTTCGAGATTGCGATAATAGTGATGAGTATAACCATCCAGTTTTCGTGGAGCAATTCTCTGATCTTCAGTATAAACCTGTCCGAGAGCCTCATATCTCTTTAGCGTGGAATACTTAGATTTAGCACCATTAATCTTTTTAACGATTGCTCTGAGGGCTACCTCTTTCTTAGATGCGCTCAGCTTGGATTTCTTGATTTCACCCATCTCGACTTCGAGCTTTTTGATATACTGGGGCAAGTCATAGATCATGTTTCGCTGATTGGTTCTATGGACACTATACTTATTGCCAGAGGATGCAACATGATAGCTCTTATACATGTGCTTGTAAAACTTATCCATCTGCCTCATTAAGTATCTGACATATCGCTGTTTGATCTCACCACCATTATGGTCGAGGGAATCAAAATCTTTCCTGGCATCATCATAACGCTTTTTGATAATCTTCAAGCGTTCTGCATCACCCTTTTCCATAGACTTGGTGAGCTGATCTACTGCATACTCATATTCATACATCATCGTGGCCAGGTGATAGATTTTCTTTATATCTTTGGCACTACTATCCTTGACAAGTCTTTTAAAGGCTTCCTTGTAAGCAATCTCATCTTTATTGAGCATACTACCACCCTCTTCAAGACCATATCGCTTAGCGACATGATCGGGAAGTTCAAAGTTGTAGATAATGCCATTGATGATTTCCTGGACTATTGCTTCTTCCTTCTGCTCATCCGTTTTACTCTTCACCATCCGATTAAACACCTGTCCGAATGAAGAGGTCCCAGAGAGGCCAATACGATCCCCAAGCCCTACCATCTCTTTATCCTGGTAGATGGCATCAAAATCCATGAACTTTCGACTTAATAGTTCAGGCATAAACATCCTCTGAATCACACCGAGCTGAGGCTTACCTGACATGTGTTTGTCTAGTACCTGGATAACGTGGTCAATCTCTTTGTGATTGTCGAACCTGCGTTTTCCGATCAGATCCATCAGGACATTACCAAAGTTATGGCCTAACCCTGGCACTTCGGCAAAGATGTTCTTGAAGAATGCTTTCTGCCCTGGAGTCATTGGCCTGGTAGCATTCGAGAAGTCAACATCGGTTACATCATGGATGGGGTCATTCGTTCCCCAGGGAAAATCATGCTTATTCCCATGCAACTTATTCATCTGAGAGTTGATACCATCCTGAGTAGTTCGGTACCATTTGATATTGCCTTCACTCACATACTGGTCTTTGACAGCCTCGAATTTCTCATTGTACTTTGCATAGTCGGGGTTGGAGAGGAAGACATCCCACATCTTACCAGATGGAGCCAGAAAGTTATGGTGCTGGCTATTGGTTGACTTGCCACTACCCATATTGAAATTTGAAGTCGGGTTCAACAGGGCGTAGATCTGAGAGCTTGAATCAGCCTCAAATAATTCCATCATCCTTTCATCCATAGCAACCAGGTCATACTCACCGAACTCATTGCGGTATTTCTCAAGTAGTTTGATGTCAGCATCTTTGCTTTTAGAGCCGAGTAATCTTCCAATATCATGGAGATTCATGAAGTCATGATAACGCTTCCTAGCATCATCCTTGCGTTTATCTGTAACCTGCTGATTGAATGGATCATTACCACCAGCAAATTGAGATCGAGCATATCTGAGCATCCAGATCTCAGCCAGGTTCTTGGCAATCTCAGGACTGTTCTTTGAGAGCTTCTTCAGGATGAGTTTGGGCAACCAACCGACTGCCACCATCTTCTCTTCCATACCTGAGCTGTTCTTGCGTTTACCCCACAGTTTGGGATCTTTCTTCAATCGGTCAATCAGGTCAGCATCACGATCTGTGATAACTTCCATGATAGTCTCATTATGCAGAAGAGCATCTCTACGCTTACTGATTTTACGAGAGCGTTCCAGGGAATGCATCTGTCCATAATCACGACTGAACGCGACTGGTTCACTTGAATAGTTATCAAAGAAACTGGGGTAATCTGTTTCGATCTTCTCAAGCACCTTCATCTTGGGAGCCTGGAGTAAATCGCCAGAGATCCCCAACTTCGGAATCCTGAGCTTGCCACTCTTCCCTACTGATTGCTCAGATGTGTTAGGATCTACAAGCATGTCACGCAATCTCTGAGGAAGCTTGTTCACATGGAACTCTTCAGACTGACTGAGGATCTTGTTAAGCGCACGAAACTGTAAGGTTTGATAATTTGCCTTCTCAGGATAGAGTACCATCTTCTTAATGGCCTGTGGGCTTAGCTTGGGATTAGACTTTTGGAGCTTTGCCAAAGCACCAACATACTTGCGATAGGTCTTATAATTCTGCTTCCACCATATTAATCCAATGACTTCTTCCTGAGTAAATTTACGCCCACCAAATTCCAAGCCCTCTTTTGAGCCAGCCTCTTTGAGTGCCATGTATTCATTCTTGGCTTGCCAAACATCAAATAAGGCACTGTTTTTGGAGTTCTGCTCAAAGTTTTTGGGGTTCGAGAACTTAATAGCATTGGCAAATGGAGTGATTAATGCCTTAATAAGCCCTCTGCGAACATGTTCATCCACCTTGCTTAGCTCTTCTGAAGGCATCTCAAACGCACGTTCCCTGGCAAGGGATGTATATCTTTGCGAAACGAGATCTCCACCCAACTCACTCTTGATAGCATCTACAACTGTCTGAGTTTCTTCAGCATATAGCCTGGTGTAATGACGATCAGCACTACTGTCCCTACTAAGGGGAGTTACTGAAACGCCACCAGCTTCGATTCCAAGTCCAGCATTTAAAATGGCATTGTATTCAGATTTACGATTAACCACTTCACCAACCCTGGCATTCGCCCTGGTTACTTTTGAGTTGAGCTTGTGATAGTCAGCTCTTTCAGTTATACGCATCTCTGTATTTGATGCACCTGGAGGATCTGCTCGACCAACCCTGAAATCACCCTCTTTGTCGAGGACATTCTGAGTGACTTCCTTCAGAAATTCTTTAGGGATCACCATGCTAGTACCACCTGCATCACCATCCCAATCTCTTTCGGCTGCGATTGATGCATCAATGGTGTTTACCTCAATGGCACTACCATTATCCTTACGATGAAAATCATGCATTCGCAAAATGAGGGTATCTTCAGGCTTCTGTTTAGGACTGGACTGATACATGAAGATCATATCATAACGTGGATAATTCTTATGCTTCTCACCCTTCTTGGATCTCATCCATAAGTCATAAACACGCATGGGATCTACAACACCATTCAAATCAGGATAAGCCTCATCCATTCTCATGTAGGTGTTTGTTACATTGTCAAATACCCACATATCCTTTGGAAGCATTTTCTTCCTTGCCCAGTTAGCTGGCATAATAGCATCACCAGGGGTGAGGATGTTATCTCCATTCGGATCTTTGACTATCCTACGTTCCTTCAGGAAGGTTTGCACCTTCACATATTCACCATTAATCTTACGAACTGTATAGCCTAAGTCAGGTCTGATATAAGCATACTCACCAGACTTGGTGCTTGGCTTGGCAATATTCAGAATCATTTTACGGGCAAAAGTGTAGGTTTGTTCGCGCATGTGTTCGCCAAAGGGATTCTCACCTGCCAGTAAACGCTTGATATATTTATCAGCTTTTTCACTACCTGTGTGAGTAATAGTCTTGGTCTCAGGATCACGCTTAACATTGAAGACATCTTCCAGCATGTAGTCTATAAACTGAGCTTTGTCCTTATCTTTGATTGACTTCTCAAAAGCTTCATAGTCCCGAACCATAGGATCTATATAGGTTTTCACAAAGCTGTTTGATACAGAGGCATCCATGACAGTATCTAGCATCTGAATTGTTACAGAGGACTTGCCCTTACCATCAGTCTTCTCACCCTTAATGAATCCAATGGCACTTTCAGGCATTTCCCTGATAGTGAGGTTATCCTTCTCCATACCTTTTTTAAACGTGGCGATTCTGTCAAAACTAATGCCATCATCAGCACTTCGCTTTCCAACGATCTGCCCATTCTCTTCACCAGATCTCAACTTGGCACTGGTATCCAGAAACATGACTTCAATGCCATGCTCTTTCATGTACGCTTCAACCAATGGATCTGTGAACACCTGTCCTTTACCGACAAAGGTTTCCAGGGTCTCAGTATCTCTATGAGTTACAACTGGCTTGAAGTTTCTCATCTTCTCTTCCAGGCCAAAGGTCTTCTTTAGGCGTTCAAGCATTGCCTCAGATACAAAGATGGCACCATCACTTCGAGGCTTCCCATCCAACCCATTCTCAACAAACTTGGAATAAGCTGAGTTGGAAGTAAGCTTCTTGATCCATGCGCCATCATTAATGACAACATACTTAAAGGGAGTATCTTTGTGGCTGTATGATGCAGGTGTCAGAAATTGACCGATATATTTGAGTGCCTTATCAATCTTACTCTTCTGAGCATAATGAAGAGAGCCATCGGCATTCTTGGGCATGTACTTCTCTTCAATAGGACCATTCAAGGATGGATCTAACCACTCAGCGACAGTCTTTTGGACAAGCTCTTCATTACCTCCAAATGTTTTGCGGAGACCTTCGATCCAGGCTTCTTTCTCACCCCTGGTAAGCAATCCCTCATTCGCCCAGTCAATGATAGGCTTCTGTAAGAGATCCTCAAAGAATTTCGTATGAGCCTCATCTCGCGCCACTTCAATGAGATCCTTGATAGCTTTCTGAGCTTTGGGATCTGCACTTTCTTTGAGAGCATCAATTTCAGCTCTTCTAGCTTCGGAGATCCGAATAAGCATCCTGCCATACTTTCCAACAGGACTACCCATATCATGATAGTAGTCTAACTCAATGCCTTGCGCCTTGAGTGAATCCCTAATGATCGTTGCTTCAGGACCAGTACCCTCAGCAATCAGTTTTTCGAGAGTATGCTCTTTGACATTACCAAGATTCTCTGGCTTGGGAGCACCCTCTTTTTCCAGGGCTTTCTTGTAGATCTCAATACGCTGTTCGAGAGCATCCAACATACTGGGGTCAACCATCACAATCTCTTCACCTGTGGGGTTAAGCTCCCTCATGACTCTACTGTTACGGGATTCCTCATGGTCGGCACTTAATCGCCCATTCTCAATCTTGAGGTTCCGTATAGAACCCTTATTGGTAAAATAGAGACCAGCTTCATCACCATGACCAGGATAAAGCAGTTCCATTTCTGCCACAAACTCTTCATTATTTTTGGATAATTTGAATAACTCTTCTGCCTCAAAATATGCTTGAGCAGTAGTCTCAGGTTCCCCACCAGTCTTATTCCTTATATGGGATGGGAAACGAGCGACATACTCATGAGCCTCAGATGCCATCTCAGTTGTCCACTCTTCACCATTCTCAGTCTCGACAGGTTCATTCTTTGTCCACATCTCCATTTGCTCACCAATCTTGGCAAGTCGAGATGGGGTCAGAGGTTGCTTTTTAACGGGTTCAGGTGTCGGAGTGGACTCAGTACCCTTAGATTTAGGTTGAGGCTGTTCTGGAGGGTGTACCACCTCTGGAGTAGGTACTTCAGGGGTTGTGGACTCATCCCTTGCTTGACGATTAGCCTCTTCAGTCCATTCGGGTGGCATTTCGTCTAGTTCTTCCCTGGTATAATTCTCAGTAGTTTTGATGATTTCTTCATCAGGTTTAGCTTCTCGTTCAGCCAGTCTTGCCCTGAGAGCTGAGACATCAGATGCACCTGAATCTTCTTCACCATTTTTCTTAACGCTTTTACGTTGGTCCAGGATCTTGCGGAGAGCTGAGGTATCACTACCTGGCTCAGGCTTGGTTTCATCCTTTTCTTTTAGGATCTTGTCATGAGCTTGTTTGGCCTTTTCAAGCTTCTCCCTTGCTTCAGCAGAGAGCTTACCATCAATGACACGCTCGTTGAAGGTGTCATGAAGTTTCTTACCCTTGAGGACTCTTCCTGGGAAAGTATGGTCAACCATACCCTGATAGACAGAGATCACATCTTCTGATACAGAGTATTTGCCAACGCCATCTCTTACTTCTTCCTTTATATATACGTTTTTGGTCGCTTCATCATATCCAACCACATAGCCACGATGGTTAATACGTTTGCCATTCTTATATGAGGCATAGCCTACCAAGCCGTTCTTTTCAATCTTGTCACCTGCTACATGCTTCTCAGCTTCAAACTTGAGTACATGATGCTCGAACTCAGCTTTCTCAGCAGGATTGAGCTTAGAGAATAGGGGAAATTCCTTCATGGGATCTTTGCCAAGCATCTCATAGCCAGTTAATGTTTTGGAGAGGGTTTCACGAAGAGCTAATGCCGTTGCAAGATGCTCAGATCCATAAATGGAGTGATACGCTTCATGGTTCTTGTAGAAGTCAATCCATTGAGCTTCAGTAGTGAGGACAGAAGAGTTGAAACCTGGCACTTCCTTAGTTGAGGGAACCCCTTCTTTCATCCACTTCTTTATATTCTTCTGGATGACTGGTGCATCTATTACCATGTAGCCTTCGCTAGAATTGTAATAAGCACCATTCTTTATAGGCACATCTGAAAAGGGATCTCGATGGAATACGGGAATTTCTTCACGTTGTCCATGCTCATTGGTGATAGTTGTAAAGCCACCATAGCGAGTATCTGCACGTTGACTAGCTGAAAGTTCAGGCTCCCACTCTTCCTTCGGAATCTCCCTCTTCCTTCTTTCTTCGTTTCTTCCCCTTATGGCTTCATTCTCTTTTTCAAGCTCAGCATTGAACTCACCAACCACTGAATCCATGTTGCGAGGATCTGCATCGAATTGACGTTTGAGCATGTCATCCACGACTTTACGAGTAACAGGATCTAGTTTGTCCAGTTCATATTTCTTGGCGAACTCTTCAGGTCTTGCACGATAGAGGACAGAGGCTTCCTGGGAATGCTCGTTAATCATATCCTTTGAGACATCAGCAACTTTCTTAGCACCTTTACGCTGTTGCCAGGGAGTCTCATGCGCCCCGAAATAAGCACCAAGTAGATATTCGTAAACCTGCATAGAGGCTTCATCACCACGCATGGTAGATGGCAAGCCCTGGATAATCGAACCAGCAACACCCTGTAAGATCTTCTGAGCTGTCTTTGGACTGCCACTAGCCAAAGCACCATTCATGGCGGTACCAATCTGACCAATACCTTTAAACGCACCACCATAGGCCATACCATGTAGCATAGCAGGGGCAACCTCATGGATTCGTTCCTGCATTTGGAAAGGATTAATACCAAGAGCTGAGACACCAGAGGCAAGTCCCAGGTGCATCATGCCTTGACCGACACCACCCAGGAACTCAGGATTGAGAAACTTATTGTCAATCTTTAAATATTTAGAGCTGTTTAAAAGCTTCATGGCAGAGGCACCGAATTTCTTAGATGCTCCTGCTTCCATCATGGCATTAGTCGCCATCATTGGGATAGAAGTGAATTGCTTCCCGAAGATCTGTGCGCCCTTGAGTGCATTAGTAGATGCCCAGTTACCTGCCTGGTCCTTCAGAAATCTTTCCTGGAGTTCTTTAAGGCTCAGCTCCGAGATCTCTTGGAGAGCTTCTTTACTGAACTTACTGCTGTATTTCTTGGCAATCATCTTTGAGACTGCCTTCTTACCACCGATTCTACCAGCAACCTGGAGAGCTATGGCAGATGGATTAGGGATGTACCCGACAAAACCGAGTAGTGAACCAATAGACCTGGCAATCTTCTCTGATTGAGATCTTGGCTCAATAAAGTCTGCATTGATTGTAGTGAAACCCTCAAAGAAACCTGTGGGGATCTGACCAATGGTTCTGGCTGAATCCTTCAGGAATCCCTGAGATTCAAAATAGCCAGGATCATCCTGCTTTGTAAGGTTGTAGCCTTCGAGCTGTTCAACCATTGCAGGTGAAAAGCTGTTTGGATCTCTAGCATAATTCTGATTGAGGATGTCTAAGACTTGTGAACGAGAGGATTGACGTAACTCAGGTACGGACATGTGGGTGTTCCTTTTTTTACCAGGCTAGAGAGCGATTCCCTAGCCCTGCCAGTGGACTTGTTAGATTGAGCTGGTCGAGCTTAAAGCGCAGGAATATTGTTGAGCATTCCTTGATTGCCACCACCTGTGGCGAGACCTTCCAACATCATGGTCATGTTGAGAAAGTCCTGAGATTTCTTACTTGGCTTATTCCAGAAGTTTTCACGGAACAAGGCAGTAAGTGGATGTTGCAGGAAGTTGACATCGTTGTCTCCAACCATGTCTGATACTGAATATCCTGCATCCTCTATCTTCTTACCGAGAGCGTTAATCTTTTGCTCTTTGGTGATCTGTGAGAGGTGGTTACTTCGGACAATCTGTTGCCATTGCAGATCAAACTGAGCTTTCGCCTGAGAGACAGCAAAAGCTCTGTCCTCTTTGCGGAACTCTTTGGCATTCTTGAACCGAGCTGTTTCCATCTTTTCCTGATGTTCATAGCCAGCTTCATTCTGCCCTGCCTGGAAGTCATTGCCCAACTGCATACGAGCCAACGCTGAGTCATTGCTCTGAGAGGCGAGAGAGACTTCATGAGCCATTCTCGCAGTATCTCTGGCAATCTGGTGTTCCATCATTTTGGACTCTTGCTGGCTTTTCATTTTTTGTCGCAAGACACCCATCACCGCATTTGTGATTTGTCTGGTCCCTGCATTATAATCTGGTATTTGTATCATAGCTTTCTCCTTAGCTGAACCAGGTTTTTACAACATTACCAACGCCATGTTCTTTCATGGATGGTAGGAAGTCACCAAAATTCTCCCAGGCACTTCCACCTTCACCACCCATATTACTCATTCCAGCACCAGCTATTGCTGGCATCCAGGATTGAAGTACACCAGGCGCAGAGTCATTGGCATTTTTAAGGTTCAGAATATCCTCATCACGTTGCATCTTGGCTGGCATCATTGAACTCATGATTCCTCTTTCCATATTTGCAAGGGATGATTGCTCACTTGACATATAGCGATTACGATTTGCCATGAACCGATTCTGAGCCATTTTAGTGGCTTGTGCGGGATCTACACCAGTGGCGATTAGTTGAGATTTATAGCGATCTATCTCACCATCGAGACTGGCACTAAAGCCTTCTCTTCGGCTATTCAACTCACCTTCAGTGGGCATGAGGTTCTGAGCTTCAGCCTTTAAGTCGAGAGGCTTAATACCAAGTTCATCTGCTGATTTTGGGTCCTGAGTCATTCCCCCTGAAATCAGACCCAGAATCCCTCCACCAATGGCACCACCTGGGCCTCCCGCGAGACCTCCAGAAGCACCACCCCCCACCATTCCTTCAAAGGCATTACCCCAGTCCCAGGACATGAGTTATCCTCTTCCGAAGATTCTTGCTAAAAGGCTCTGAGGGTTTACGGCTCCCTGTTGCATTGGGATAGGCTGTTGGATCATACGACCAGCATCACCACCACGATAGCTCAAAGGCTGAGGTGTGTTATTGCTTGGATCAATACGACTGCCTGGAGAGTCCTGCAACATCTGAAGAGCTTGCGCCCAATTCTTTGGTTTGTTGCCAGCTCTATTTGTATGATACCAGTCATTGTAGCCCTGCATACCTTTGTCACCGAAGTAGGACATGACTTGAGATTGAGCATCATCAGACGAACCGATCATTGGTGATTGACCAAATGCCTGAGC
>Ga0233449_1001613_pt1 | contig 19677 bp, 17 predicted proteins | sample SI_124_October20_FD_183012 | JGI IMG/M metagenome (GOLD analysis project Ga0233449, IMG submission 183012) | Seawater microbial communities from Saanich Inlet, British Columbia, Canada - SI_124_October2016_200_MG | ecosystem: Environmental > Aquatic > Marine > Inlet | place: Canada: British... | reverse complement strand
CCTTTTTTAATTAATTATGCTCATTTTAATGATAATTATCCACAATTAAAGAATATAAAAATAACAAGTTTACATAAAGATATTGCTTATAAATATAATGAAAAGAAACAAAAATTTATAGCATTATCAAAAGATCAATTAGTAAATGAACTTATATATAATCGGATGATAGATATTGAAGAATTTAAATCATGTTTATATGACAAATTAAAACCAAAAGAACAAAAAATAATTAATAATTTATTAGATCAATTTTATGAAGATGAAATAAAATATACAGATAAATATAGATTAGATATAAAATTTATGATCTATAATAATAGTGATAATATAATAAAATAGAATTACCTAATATTTAAATTTATATTATATTAAATAAATTATTGTTCTTAATAGTTAATTATGTAAAATGAATAATACTATCATTATTTGAATTTTTATAGATATTTATAAATTGTGAAATAAAATCTTTAATAGCATCAATATGACTAATAATTATAATATTTTTATAATTAGTTTTTAAAAATTGAGCTATTATATGGAAACGGTCAATATGTTCTTTATCTAATACAGAAACACCTTCATCTATAATTAATAACCCACATTTTGGTAAAACTGATAATTTGCCAAGTGTAATTTTCAAACTTATATTCAAAATAAAATGTTCCATTCCACCTAAAATATTAATAATATCATTTTTATCATTAAATATATTAATATATAAATAATTACCTTCTAATGATAATTTAACTTTTTTTTTAATAAATGGATTAATTAAATTATTCATATATTGTTCAATTCCATTTAAATATTTTTTTAATATTGTTGATGGAATACCATGAATACATACTGATTTTGCTAAAGATTCATATATTTTAATATTATTTTCATATTCTATTTTAAATTTCATATTTTTTTCGTAATTTAAAATAATATTTTTATTATTATTTATTGTTAATTTAAAATTTAATATTTTATTATTATTTTTATTTATTGTGTCATTTAAAAAATCTTGATTTTTCGATAATGTTTTTAATTCTTCAATATTATTTATATTTTCTTTATATTTTATACTATCACTATATTCATTATAAATATGTTCTATATCTAGTAATTCATTATTATTAATTTTATAATTTTGTTCTAAATGTTCTATTTTATATATTATTAAATCATATTGCTTAATAAACATATTTAATTTATTATTATGTAACCAATTTAATTTATTACAATTTGTTTTATATAAACTTTCATATAATTCTAATTTTTGATAATTATTATTATCTTTATCATAAATAATAAGATTATTAATTAATAATAAATAATAATTCTTTTCTTTTAATAATTCATTAATAATATTTTGTCTTTTTTTACAAATATCACAGTTTGGATTTATTTTATTTTCTTCTAGACTTTTATTAATATAATCTAATTTATAATTATATTCTTCAAATAACTTTTTATTTTCACAATAAGATTTATATTTTTCTAAAATTAAATCTTTATTTTTAAAAAATATTTCATAATTTTTATTATCATTAATTATATTAATATAATCATCTTCAATATTATCATAATCTGTTTCTTTGAATTGAGATATTAATAATTTAATTTTATTTTTTAAAATCATTTTAAATTCTGAAAAGTTATATTCAAAATAATTATTATTTGTGATTAATTTTTTGATTAATTCTGATTTATGTTTTAACATTTTTAATGAATCATTATATTTACATTCAATATTTATAATATTACGATCCATTAATGTTAATCTCTGGTCTCTTTTAAAATTTATATCTTTTAATTTATTCTGTAATTTAATATTATCTTTATTTATTTTTTCAATATATATATTTAAATTATTATTTTCTTCTTTTATATTATCAATATTTAGATTATCATCTAATTGTATTTCTATACTTTTTAAAAGAGTTTTATTTTCTTTTGATTTACTTTTAAAAACTTTTGTCATTATTTCAAATTTATGTAAATGTAATAAATTATATAAAAAATTTTTACGATCTTGTGGTTTCATATCATAAAAATTTTTTTCATTATTTTGTAAAAATAATGTAGTTAAACAGAATTCATCATAACTTCCAATAATATTTTTTAATGTTTTTAAAGTTTCAAATCTATCTTTACCTGTTAAATCGGTTTCAATATCATCTTCATATCTATATAATTTATTAATTATAAAATGAATACTTTTACCAGTTTTACTAGTATTTTTTTTTTGAACTTTACCTTTTTTATGAATAACATATAAATATCCACCAAGCATAAATCTTAATTTTAATTCAAATGTTTTATATTTAAAATTAACAATAAAAGATGGAACCGTTTTATATCTAGCATATATATTTCTACTAAAATCTTCATAAAGTGATAATAATAAAATATCAATAATAGTTGATTTACCATAACTATTTGGTGCAAATAATCCTGTAAGTTCATGATCTTGTAATTTTGTAAAATCAATAAAATTATTTTCACCATAACGAAATAAATTCGAAAATTCTAAATCTAATAATTTCCATTCTAATAAAGATTTCTCAGTGGTTAAATCACTTTCTACAATATTTTGTGAAAATATTTCTCTACATTTTTTTTTATTTTCTTCATTTAATTTTTCAATATATTTTTCTAATAAGGCTAAATATGATATTTCCTCTTGTTCAATATCATCACTTAATGAAGTTTTAATTATACCACTTTCATATAATGATAACTTTTTATATTTTTTTTTTAAAAATTTTTTAACAATTATAAATGTTTTATTATCATCAATATTAATTCTTAATCGCCCATTTTTTGGAAAATCATAAGTTATATAATCAATTTCTTCATTATTTTTATAAACTTTATTATTTTTTACTGTAATTTCCATATAACGATATTTATTTTTAATAATATGATATTTTTGTTTTCCATTTTCTAAATCCCATATTAATATACCATGTTCATCATCTGTTTCACCAAAATTTTGAGAAATTAAACTTGATGCATATGCCATATTAGATGCTACATATTGATGTTTATGAATATCACCTAATAAAACATAATTATAATTATCAAAATCTGAAACTAATTTATCACCATTTAATTTAAAACCAACACTTGTTTCTGTTTTACCAACTCCACCATGATATAATCCTATTTTATATTGTGCATCAGATTGTATATCATGTGCTTTTATTATTTCTTTATCAATTAAACTATAAACACCAAAAACAATATTACCATATCTATATGCTCCCGATGTTCTTAAATAATGAATATTTTCACAATTTTTATCTTGTAAAATTGCTTGAATAGAATCTTTAATATGATTATTCGTTTCTACAAAATCATGATTACCAGTAATCATGATTAATGGCATGATATTTCGTAATCTATCTAAAAAATCCCAAGTTTTCAAAACACAATCAGGAGTTAAATTATCTTTATTATGTAATAAATCACCAGTTAAAACTATAATACTATTATTATTTCTAACTTTTTTTAAATACTCATATAGCTTATCGAAAATATATTCATATTCATTATGTTTTTCATAACGTCTAATATGTATATCACTAATATGATATATATGATTAATCTTTGATGTAGTATTTATTATTTGTTCTAAAATTAACATTACAATATTAGTAATATTAATTTTAAATAATATTAATAAATCAATTTTTATAAAATAAATCTTTGATTTATTTTATAAAGTTAATAAGGTTTGTTGATTACCAATTTTTATTTTAGAGATAGAAAACTTAATTTTTCAATCTAAAATAATTAACTTTTACAAATACATTACATAGTTATAGTTCTTTAGTAAACAACAATAGAATCATATCTTTTTTATAATAATTTAATATATTTAACTATTAATAATACCTGTCTATTTTAAATACTTATTTTCAAAATATTAAATAAAATTTAATTATATTTTTGGTTCAAAACATAAATCTAAAATATCATCCATATATTCAGTAAACCAGTCATTATATGCACCAATAATAGTTTGTAATTCATTATCATTTTTATAATCATTGTACATATTCATTACACAAGCCATAATTAAATTATTATTATTTTTAATAAATAATTGTGCTTCATTATCAGTATAGTTATGTAACCCTACTTGATCACTATCTTTTCTAAATATTGTTAAAGTATGATAAATTTCTCTTTGCATTGTATATTTAATTATATTGATATAATCAATATTATTTAATGCAATATTTAAATTTTTTTTTATTATTTTTTTGAATAACATAAATATATATAAATTAAATAACTTGAAGATATTTTATCAATTTTTATATTTACAATATATTTAGTAAATTTGTACTAATAATATCTTATAATTTATATAAAATTAATATTTTGTAAATAATATACTTTGAAATTTGAAAATATCTTATTAAGATATTTTCAAATTGTATTATTAAATAAGTTTTAATTATTTAATAATATACGGTTCTAACAGGATTCGAACCTATGACCTACCGGTTAACAGCCGGTTGCTCTACCACTGAGCTATAGAACCTTATATCAAATTTGATATAGAGAAGATAAAGGAATCGAACCTAAGATCCTTGATCGATTTATTTATAATCAATTAAGAATTGTATACCATTTAAACTATCTTCTATGGTTTATATAAAACCTTTCTCTTTATGAGAACTTGATGATATTATTTATATATATATAATATCTATATATATAAATAATAACACTGCAATTAATAATATTATTTAGATATTATTAATCGTGCCTCCTACGGGACTCGAACCCGTGACCCCCGCATTATAAGTACGGTGCTCTAACCAACTGAGCTAAGGAAGCTTGTAAAAATATTTTTTAGTAAAATATTAAATGATATCATTTTGGATAAATCTTTCTCTTTGTGAGAACGTCTTTTATAATATATATATATTATAAAGCTTTAAATAAAAATAAACTAAAAGAATAAATATATAATTAATAATTAAATATCATTACCTATATAATAATATTTTTAATTTATTTGATATAGTTAAAAGTATAAAAGATTAATTACAACATTGCATATCAAAATAATATTCATTATCATATCTACCTTTTGTAATACCATTTAGAGTAATATATTCTTTTTCTTTTGATAATATTAACATATTATGACAACATTTACAAATATCAAACCATTTTGGATTTTTTATATAATTACTTTTATACTCGAAATTATTATTAATATATATAAATTTAATAATTCCATCAATTGCTATATTTTCTAAATTATCAATTGGTAGTCCATAAAAATCATATTTAAACATATTATAAATAAGTGGCGTATTTTCTAGTTCTATATTAATTTTAAAATTAATATAATTAACATGTAAATCATATTCATTATCAATATATTTTTTTAATTGATTCATCATTATTTCATAAATATATTCATCTGATAAATTTATAATATTTTTTTTTAATAATTGTTCTATTGCTTTTTGAATATATAAAAAACTTTTATTAATAAATATATTAATATAATCTTCATTAACATTATTTTTCTTATTTAAATCATTCTTAATAAATGATTGCATTTTAACTAATAAATATTTTTCTGTATTTAACATTTAAATATATAAATTATATATTTAATAAATAATTAAATCAATTTTTATGATTACCTCGATTTAATTTTAATTATTTATTTTTATTTTATAAGTATTAATAATGTATATTATTATAATATTATTAATTATATTATTATTAAATAATTATAAAAGACAAACTATTTCAAATATGGCTAATATAAATTGGTCGTCACCTATACAAAAATATTTTGATAAAATATATGTAATTACATTACCACAGAGAAAAGAATATATAGAAAATATAATGAAAAATATTAATTTAAATCCTATCTATTTTTCAGCAAAATTAAAAAATGAATTAGATTATAATAAATTAATTAATGATAATATAGTTAAACGACAATTTGTAAAAAAAAAAAATTATGGTAGAATTGCATGTCATTATAGTCATATTTCTGTTTTACAAAATTTTTTAGATAGTAATGCAGAAACATGTTTAATTTTTGAAGATGATATTAGACCTATTGAAAATGTTACACATTTAAATGATACATTTAAAAATAATATATCTGAATTACCAGATGATTGGGATATATTATATTTAGGTAGATGTTGGGATAATTGTAAAAAACAAACAAAAATATCTTTAAATATATATAAATTATATACACCTAAATGTAGACACGCATATGCAGTAACTAAAAAAGGTGCAGAAATAATATTAAAATATTCTATACCACAATATATTGCAGGAGATAAAATATATGCAGAATTAATTAAAAATAATAAATTACAGGCATATGGTTTTTCACCACAATTATTTTTACAAAATAGAGAAAATTTAGGCTCAACACTTGGAAATATCAACGTGTTAAAAGAATGTTCATCATCTTCTAAGTTATTTTAAATAACTTATTTAATTGGTTTATAATTTAAATACGCATTAACCACACAAGTGCATGGAATGGTGGCATTTTGTTAAATGTATTATTTCCCCCTATTTTTCCTGTGTTATCGTTAACAAATGCAAAAGCTATATCTGGGTTACCATTATGTATCTTATTATCCATATCACTACGTGAATTAAGAAATTGAGTAGTATTACCTATTACATTCCATACATTTTCAGAAGTTATATTTATATTTTCCTGTCCCCCCCTATGTATTAAATAATCTTTACTCTCTATATGATATTTATTTTTAAACCTATGATCATGCCTTGGTAAGTGATGAATTCCAATTTTACTTCCATATGAACCACCTGTATAATTATATGGCACTTGCAATTTTGATTCTGTAGAATCTGTAGATTCTGTAGTTTTTCTAGCTATAACAGAAAGATCTCCACCATAAATAAACTGGTTTCTTAAATCAGGTGTTTTAATATATTTTATCTTATCTTCTACTGGAAATGTATCAGAATTATATTCTTGTTCTGTTATTGAATAAATATTTTTAACATCATCTCGAATTTGATAAAAATGAGTGTGATTTATTGATTCATTCTTTTCTATTTTAGTTTTTAATATATTTATTTGATCTTCTGTAAGCAATGGATAATACGAATCCCGTAATTCTTGATTGTTCTCTATATTAGTTATAGCTAAATATTGTTGTGCTGTTTTAACAGTTAAATATTCATTTTTCAAATAATAATTACCGTTACAATAAGCCCAATGAATTGGTAACTCATTTTCTCTAATATTTTCTTTATAATAAGAAATTATAGTTCCAGTCGGAACTAAAGGCGAATTATTTAATAATAAATCTTTATTTGAATTAATAGTACCATTTGTATTTATATTAGCTGGTATATTTAATATTTCTTCATTTCTTGATTGTAAAATATTTTTAGCAATAATACCTAAATTTTTAATACTTTCTGTAATTGTTAATGGATTATTTTCAGTAAATTTTTCATTTATACTATTTTTAAATTTATTATTATCAATATTACATTTAAGTAAATATACAGCAATAACTATTAATACTATAAATAGAATATCTCTATTATTCATATTATATATATATATATATATATTTTAATTTTTTATAATATATATATATAATGGGAAATATAACTTCGCTTCAAGGAGATAATAATTTAGAAACAGAGAATAATAATAATAAAATAAATAATAAAACTATTTTAAATGAATTTATAGATGATATTTTTAATAAAGATTATATTTTTTTTTCTGAATATGATGATAATAGTTTGGATAATAATATTTATTATCCAAAAGAATATTTAAAAAAAAGAGCATTATGTACTAATCAAACACGTATACCAATTACACTACCTTATGTTAATGAAGAATCAAGTGAAATTAAAGATTATACATTATATATTGATATTAAAGATATGTATGGTGAATATTTACAAGATGATGGTCTTTTATATCAAACAAAAAATGATTTATTTTATTCATCAATAATATATAATGGTAAAAGTCAACAAATTAGTGGTATAACATGGAATGATTTAGATAATTATATAAAACAAAATCCACAAAGTACAAATATTAATTATTATAAATTTATAAGAGAACAAAAAAAAAATGAAACAATTTCAATTCCAACAGAAAAAGGGTTAAATATTGGATATAATACAAAATGTAATATATTTTATACTAATAATAGAATAGGTAAAATTCAAGATTATGGATCATATATTAATGGATATGGTGGTTTTTGTGGCGAAGTATTTAATAAGAGAACAAAAGAAGGAGATTTTAAAAATGGAAGTATTCAAGATACTTCTCAAAATAATATCCAAAATGGTAATGATTTTTTAATAAATGAGTTTAGAGATTGTAATTGTATTAATTCAGATATAGTATATCAAAATAGAAATAATGATGAGTTAAATACTAATAAAACAGCACTTGCTCAAGAATTTGACGACAGATGTAATCAAATATTTAATTATACATATAATATAGCAGATACAACAAATACTCCACTTGACTATAATATAGTACCAACAACTATAATAATATCACCATCAACACCATCAACACCATCAATACCATTACCATCACCTGCACCGTCATCATCAACATCGTCAATAATAACGACAACTGCAATAATAAATACTAAATCAGAAAATGATGATATACCAACTGCAACAACATCAACAACAACACCAACATCAACAACAGCAACAACATCAACAACCACACCAACATCAACAACCGCAACAACATCAACAACTGCAACAATATCAAACTTACAATTAAAAGGTTCACATTCAAAAATAGAACAAGATAAAAAAATATCAAATGGTGTAATTGCTGGTATTATTACTGGTTCTGTTGTTATTGTTATTAGTGTTATTGGTGTTATTAGTTTTATTTTAATAAAAAATAAACATAAAAATAAAATCTAATTGAAAAATAAAATATAAATTATATGAATTTTTTAATAATATTTCTAATTATAATTATATATGAGTACATTTTGGGATGTCTTAAAAGAAGAAGCAAAGTATAATCGAGAAATGATAAAAAATGCAATTTATCCAAGTAGTTATTATTTTATAATTCCATTTATTGTGATTACCTTATTTTGTTATATTATTTTTTATAATAAATATAATACAATTTTAAAACAAGGGGGAATAAGACATATAAAATATTCGTCCGATTGTCAAAATAGAGCCTATAATTATTGTAATAATAGAAATGAACATTTTAGAAGTAAGTATAGAAGCACTAATACTCGATCATCAAGATGTTTAAATAATTATAAAATTCATAACTGTAAACCGATATACATCAGAAAAAAATTAACTTTAAATTTATTATATTTTGGTTTACCATTAATAATAAGTGCAATAATTGGTGGTATTATATTTAGAATAAAATTTTGTAGTTTATCACCAAAAGTATGTATTGCACAATCATTATATTGAAATTTTTAATTATTAAAAATATTATATTTTTAATAATTATATAAAAATAATAATTATATAATTTTATTTTTTAATTTTTTTTGTTTCATCTTTATGACATTTTATACATAGTGTACGTAAATTATCCATACCACATTCACCTCCACCATTAATAACAGGTATTATATGGTCTGCATCCCATAATCCACCACCATGTTTTTTAATCCATATTTTTCTTTTTATTGTAATTCTATATTGTTTTAAAAAATCTTTTCGATCATCATTATATAATTTGAGTGCTTCTTTTGCTATTTTTTTAGTATCAATATTACAAATAGCACAATTACCTTTATCTCTTCTATAAAGACAGTCTCTAATATATCTATTATTACTTCTAATTAAAATTTCATGAACACATTCAGGAGAACACATTGTTCTTTTAGGTGGTTTAACTGGACCATTGCACCATCTACATTTAGTAAAACCATTTTCATCTTTTGATAATAATTTAGCATCAATTAATTTACCAGTATATCTTTTCGTAGACATTATTATAAACTATATAAAATATTTATAAATAGAAGTTTGATTAATCATAATTATTTATTTTTTATTTAGTATACATAAATCCCATCATACCACTATTACGGTGATAACATTGTGCAGCAATAGCATAAATTTTACAAGGTTGTTTATTTATATTATTAAATATAAATTTACAAGAATTATGTTCAATTCGTGCAAAATTAATACCACTCTCTTTTATATTCGTAATTAGATTTGAATTTGTAAGAGAATAAATTCGTATATTATCAATTATATCAACTTTTTTTAATAATAAAGTAATAATTTTTGAATTATAATTAAAATTAATTTTCTCAATATCATTATTACTTAAAAAATAATATATAATATGATTAAAATAACATTGTTGATTACTTAAATTTACCAAATTCATTTGAGCAGAGTTAAATATAATATTTTCATATAAATGTAATTTTACAATATTATTATTTTGATAAACATCATATGTTAATATTAATTTTTCATTATTAAATGTATTATATTTAATACTTATATTTATCGAATGATATTCTAAATAAAATATACCATTTTTTAATATATAAAATGGTAAAATATTATCATCCATATTGTATATTTTGCGCAGAGCATTAAAAATTTCTGGATATATACGATCTAATAATTGCCCACCTACCTTTAAATCAATTGAAATAATATTATTTGTATTTATTTGAACATTTTTAAAAAACTCATATTCATTTAATTTAATTTTGAAATCTATAACTTTTAAATTTTCAATAGATGTAAGTTGGCGTTTTTCAATAAATTTAACGTCATCAGTATTAAAAAATTTAGCATCACTATGATGAATTTCATCAGTATTATAATATTTTATATAATCATCTTCAACTCCATAATATTTATTTTTAATATCTTTAATTTCATTTAAATATGATTCACTTAGATTTAAATTTTCAAAGTTCATTAATTTAAATATATATATATATATAAATATATATATATATTTAAATTAATGAACTTTAATATTTGGACTTTTGATAATTTTTTAACAGAAAAAGAATGTAATAATTTTATTTCACAAATTAATAATAAAAAAAAACATAATAATTTTACAAATACAGGATTATTTATAAATGATAAATATATAAATTTAGAATTAGCAACATATTTTTTTAATAAAATAAAAAAATTAATAAATATTGAAATATTAAGACCAAATAATATTATAATGACTGGTAAATATTTACCAAATCAGAGTTTTAGTTTACATACTGATACAGGTTTATTTTATGACAGAATAAAAAAAGAAAAAAGTAAATATACATTACTTATTTATTTAAATGATGATTATGAAAATGGTGAAACTGAATTTTATGATAATAATTTTAATAAACAAGTAGTAATTAAACCGAAAAAAGGAAAAGCATTGTTGTTTGATATTGATTTATGGCATAGTGGAAATCAAGTTTTAAAAAAAGAAAAATATTGGATTGGATGTGAAATTATTGGTAAATTTAATACTCGTAAAAATTGATAAATAACAAATCCTATTAACTTATAAAATAAATCAAAGATTTATTTTATAAAAATTGATTTTTTAATTATAAACCAAGAATAAAAACATTCAAAGAATAGTGTAATTTTATAAATAAATTAACAGAAGAAGAATGTTATATATCATATGAAAAAATTAATATAAATAATGATTATATGATATGTAGTACTTGTAATAAGCAATATTTATTTGAAAATATAAATGAATGGTTAAAGATACAAAATACATGTCCTCATTGTAGAGAAAATTGGACAAATAAAACAATTTATATTAATAAAGAATGAATATAAATAAGATTTTTTTAATATAGGTAATCATGTTTACAAAGAACAAAATCTTATTAACTTTATAAAATAAATCTTTGATTTATTTTATAAAAATTGATTTTAATAATTATAATAAATATAATTATTTAATATTAATGACTAATACATTTAATAATTATAAATCAAATTCAGAATTTTTACATACTGAAATTTATTCGAATTTAAGTGAACTTATTGAAAAATCATATAGTTATAAAAATTTCAGATATATTAATGGCCCAATTAAATTACAAAATACGGAATATGTTTTAATTCGTGATACATTTTATGTTTTAGAATGTATTTTTAATTTTAATAATAAAAATTATCATGGTATATTTTATTCAGATGGACAAAATTATGTGAAACAATTAATTGATAATATTTAAAATTAAAAGTTTATTTATTTACCAAAATTCTGTGTAACACTCTTTTGACCAGCATTAGCAACACTTTCTGTTAATTTACGTTGTGCCTGAATTTCTTGTTTTAGTGTTTGAATTGTATCTTCAAGTCGCAGAATTTCTTTATTTTGTTGTTCAATTGTTGCAGTCATATTACTACTATTTACTTGATGTTGAAGTTTCATTGTATTTAATGCAGAATGAAGTTCTTTTTTATTCTTTTCTTCTAATTCAGTTTTAAGTTTCACAAATCGTTTATCACTTGTTTCAATTTGTTCATTTAGAGTTTCATAATTATCATTATTAATAATTATTTTATTATAACTTTGTACAACTTTAGATGCAAGTTCATATTCTTGATCTTTTAATTTACGTTCAACATCATCTGTTTTACGTAAATACTCTTGTTCCATTTGATATTTTTTTTCACTATATTCATTATCTAATAAATTCATTTTATCATTATATTGTTTTAATGTTTCATTATATTGATTATCACATTCTTCTGTATGTAATTTTAATTGATAATCCATTTCATTTAATTGATCTTGTGAAAAATCTTTAAGATTTGTAAAATTACTATTAAATGTATCTTGTGTTGTTTGTAAAGAATTTATATTTTTAGAAAGAGTTTCTACTAATTTAAATAATTTCATATTTGTATTTTTTATATTAAATAAAGTTTTATTTTGCACGGGTTTAACAACCGTTGAGGTACTTGTTTTTTTAACTGATTTCTTTGGAGGCATTAATTAATAAGTATTTTTTTTTTTTAAATATATATTTAATAAAAAATAAGTTAATTATTCACTTATAGAGCTTATTTGTAATATAGGAAATCATGTTTACGAAATAGAATATTTATAAAATAAAAAAATATTTAGTATTATTGATTTTAAATTTTAATAATATCCATGATATTTAAATTTTCAATATTAATATTATCTGGTAAACTTTTATTTTTTTTCTTACCTTTAATTATATATTGTAAATAATATCCATATTGACCTTTTTTTAAAAATACTTTTTGATTTTTAATTTTAAAAGTTTTAATTGCTCCTGGTTCTATATTAAATAATTCAATTGCATATTTAATATCTTCTTTTCTATTTTCATCTTTAATACTAACACGTGTTTTTCCTTTTTGAAAATAAAATCCATATGGTCCTTTATATAATAATATTTCAGATTTACCACTAGTACCAATCATTTTTGGATATTCTAAAAGTTTAATTGCTATTTCTAAAGTGATATCTTTTTGATTTAAATCTTTCACTTTTGCATATTTAAATGTTTCTTTATTATCATCATTAATAATCATTTTAACACATAATCCATATTTACCAATCATACTGTATATTTTATTATCATTATATTCACCAATATAAATATCTGTATTGTGTTTTTTTTTTGGTGCATTAATTGATAATTTTTCAACAATAGGATTAAATTCTTTATAATAAAGATCTAAAACATTATACCATTTAATTTTACCTTTTGCAATTTTATCTAATAATTTTTCAAAATTTGCTGTAAAATCAAGTTGTATAATATTATGAAAATTTTTAACCATAAATTGATTTGTATCAATCCCAATTTGTGTTGGTACTAATTTTTTATTTTCTTTACCCAAAAAAATAGTTTTATTACTTTCTTTAATTTTAAATTTATTATTTAATTTATATTGTTTGCTATCTTTTTCAATACCAGGAATATTTTGATTTTTAACATATTCACGTGTCATAATTTTATCAATAATACTGGCAAAAGTAGCAGGACGTCCAATACAATTTTTAGCAAGATATTTAATTAAACCAGCTTGATTATATCTTAATGGTGGAGAATTATAATCTTGTTTACTATAAATATTATCCATAATAATATTATCATTTTTATTAATAATAATATTACTTTCATTTTCTTTTTCATAAACAATTAAATATCCATTAAATTTAATTGTTTCAATATTACCTTTAAAATACACATTTTTTGGTAAAATATATTGATTTTCATTTAAAATATTAATATTTATTTTATTTTGATTTAATATTGAATCTTCCATTTGACATGCAATTGTTCTTTTCCAAATTAAATTATATATTTTTTTATAATCATCTATCATATCAATATTTTCTCTTGTGATTAAAGTAGGTCTAATTGCTTCATGTGCTTCTTGTGATCCTTTTTTATTTATAAAAGTTCTATATTTATAATAATTTTCACCATATATATTAATAATATATTTTTTACATTGATTAATAACATCTTGACTTAAATTATATGAATCTGTTCTCATATAAGTAATATATCCAGCTTCATATAATTTTTGAGCAATTACCATTGTTTTTTTTGGAGTATATCCATATTTAGTTGATGCTTCTTGTTGTAATGTAGAAGTGATAAATGGTTTACTTGGTTTATTAATAATATCTTTATTTGTAACTTTATGAATAATAAAATTAGAATTTTTATTAATTTTATTTAATAATTCTATTGGATCATTTAAAATATAAATTTCTTTATTCATTAATGTTGTTTTAATAATATTTTCATTAATAATAAAATCACCAGTTGTTTTATAAAAAGATTCATTATTATTATCATTAAATTGTTTAATTTCATTTTCTTTATCAATAATAATTTTAACAACAACGCTTTGAACACGTCCTGCTGATAATTTTCCTTTTAATTGTGTCCATAATAATGGTGAAATTTTATAACCTACAAGACGATCTAATAATCTTCTTGCTTGTTGTGCATAAACCATATCTTCATTAATTTTTTTAGGATTATTAATTGCTTTTAATACTTCATCTTTAGTAATAGAATGAAATACAATTCTATCTGGATTATCTAATTTTAAAATATCACATAAACCACTTGCAATCATTTCACCTTCTCGATCTTCATCAGTGGCAAGAATAACATTTTTACATTTATTTGCTGTTATAATTAAATCTTTAACAATTTTTTTTTTATCTTTTAAAATAGAATATTGTGGTTGAAAATTATTATTCACATCAATTGATAATGATTTTGGATCCAAATCACGACAATGACCAAAACATACTTTAACAATATAATCTTTTCCAAGAATTTTAGAAATCGTTTTACTTTTACCTGCACTTTCAACTATAATAAGATTAGACATTATCTATATAAAATATATTATAAATATATTTTATAATCAATTTTTATAAAATATATTTATAATATATTTTATAAAGTTAATAAGGTTTGTTGATACAATAAACCTTATTAACTTTAATTTTAAAATATTATCAATCTTAAATAAGTATAGTTTATTTTTCAATAAATTGTAAATCTAAGATCAAATTATATACTGGTTTTTGATTAGTATAGATTTGTTGATTAATTGATTTAAATATATCAGGGTTAATATATTTATTTTTTAATTTTAAAATAAAATTTTCTATATTAGAACTTTTAATTAAATCTGTTATAACTGAACTAGTGTCTGATATATTAGTAAAGTTAAGTTTCATTTTCATTTTAACAACATAATAAAAATCATCTAATTTAATCATAGCATTATCTGGTAATAAAACAGTTCTTTTATGTGGAAAATAACCATAATCATTCCATGTATCAGTACTTTCAAAATCAGTAGGTGTTTTTAATATATTATTAGATATTAAACCTCTACCAATATAATATATATCCTCTATCTTTTTAATATATAATAATTTTTGTCCATTATTAACTTGTTTTTCAGATATATTGTATAAAATAATATATGCTAAAATTGCATTATTAATTTCATAATCTTTATAAATATTTTTATCATCTGGTTCATTTAGATGATTATTTTCATTTAAATAATTATTACATATTATTGAAATAATAGTATTATAATAAAATAAAGCATATTCTTCTTTATTTTTAAATTGTTTATTTTTAAATTCATGTGTACCATCATTTATTTTAATATATTCATTTTTACTATATGAATTATTATTAATTGGGTTTAAATAATATTGTAAAAATAGTAAAAAATTATCACCATTAATTAAATCAATTGATGAAAATATAATATTATTATTATTATAATATGGGAATAATGGTGTTGAATTATCATCAATAAGTGCACCTGTTGATTTAATTATCATTGTTTGAAATAATATATTTGCTTTTGATTTAAAATAATTTGAATTATTGATAAAAAAAAGAATACAAGTTACAATTACAAATATAAAATTTAATAAATAAAAAATAATTTTAATTTGTGGTATTGGTATTTTATATCCTATATATAAAAAAATTAAAAAAAAACTAGAACAAATAAAAAATGTTATTATAGAATTTAAAAATCCTTTACCTGCATATGTAAATTTCGTATTTGTCATTTTTATATATATTTATTATGAGATTTAAAATTCATAAAAAGTATCATTATAAATAATAATATCTGCTTGTTCTGAATTAATATTATTATCATAATAAATTGGTTCAAAATAACAAACACCTATTGTTTTTACACTAGAAATAAATGATAAATTAATATCATTTATTAATTCATATTTATTATCTTTAGTGAAATATTTTAAGAAAACAATTTTATAATCAATAAACTCACCATTAAAATAAATTAATTCATTGGGAAAAATATTATTATTTTTTAAAATAAATTTTGTATTTTTATCAATAATACATAATATTAAGTTATTATTATAATAAAAAGGTGATATAATTTGGATATCTGGATAATCATTAAATATACAATTTAAAATATAATGATATAAATTTTGATAATAATCATAATCAATATCTAAATAAATAATTTTAATTTCACTATCTAAAATTTCACGTAATAATATTTTACAAATAGAATTATTAAATGATTTAATATCATTATATTTTAAATTATTATAATAATTATTATATATAATATTTATATCATTTTTATTCATTAATATTTTTTAGATTTTAATTCTATAATTTATATAATGATTATAAATAATGAAAATGGATATTTTATTGATAATAAATATATTTATAATATTTATTGTAAAAATAATATAATTATTAATTCATTAAATTTAAATTTTAGTACAATATTTGGTCCTTTATTAATTGGTTCTTTTAATAATAATTTTCAATATATAAATTTATCTGGTAATAATATTATATTAGATTATCCATTAGAATTAATAAAAGGTAATAATTATATTTATATAATTACATCAAATTTATTTACAATAGAATTAAATATAAATGAACAGTTATTATTACCATATATTACAATATTTAATAAAAATTATAAAATAAATAATGAATATATAATTAATATTTATAATAATCAAAATAGTAATTTTAATATTTATTTTAATTGTAATTATATTATAAATGATGAAATTATTATAAATAATAATAAAGTAGATTATATAAATTATGATAATAATTATTTTATTAAAAATAAAGTAAATATTAATAATGAACATTTTTTAAAATTAAAAATAAATAGTTTAAATAATAATTTTAAAATTAATAAAATAGTATTAATAGGTAATAATATTTTATTAAATAAAACACAATTATATTTAGACTGTGTTAAAAATAATTGTTTAACATATCGTGCAAAACCAAATATGTTAAATATTGATAATAATATTTATGGTATTTATATGGAAATCAAATTTAATATATTTTATAATACAAAATTAAAATTAAGTGATAATATTATATTTTATTCAATTGATGGAAATATATATTTTAATTCTATAAAATTAAATTATAAAAATTATTTAAAAATATTTATTAGAAGTGATAATAATATTTATTTTTATTTAAATTTTAAATGGGTAAAATTTAAAAATTATAAAAAGTTTAATAAAATATTGTTTTATGAAGACATAACCTTTGACGGTCATATAAATCGTAAAAGTATTGAAATTCAAAATATATGGATATGGAAACCACAACCATATAATATTTATAATAAAATAATAATGAAATTAAATTATAAAGAACCAATATTTATTAAAGAAGATTATAATTTTAATACTGTTCCACCATTAAATATTGGTCATAGTGATAATAATAATGATCAAATTATTAATTTTATCAATAAGCCTTTTTTAAAAAATCATATTACAACAAATACGACAAATACTACAAATACCACAAATACAACAGATATAATAAATACAATAAATACAATAAATTCAATAGATACAACAAATACAACAAATACAATAGATACGACAAATACAACAAATACAACAGATACAACAAATATAACAGATACAACAAATATAACAGATACAATATATACAACAAATACAATAGATACAACAAATACAAAAGATACGACAAATACAAAAGATACGACAAATACAAAAGATACGACAAATACAAAAGATACGACAAATACAAAAGATACGACAAATACCTCAAATATAACAGATACAAAAGATACGACAAATACAAAAGATACGACAAATACAAAAGATACGACAAATACAAAAGATACGACAAATACAAAAGATACGACAAATACCTCAAATATAACAGATACAACAGATACCACAAATACAACGTCAAATATTATTTTATTAAATAATTTAAAAATTCAAGAAAGTAAAAAACAAAATATAATAAATAATAATCTATTAAATATAAAAGATGAAAATAAAATAATTACAAAGAATATATTAATTATATTTTTATTATTTGGAATTATTATATTTTTATTATTTGGAATTATTATTTTTATCTTCTCTAAGATTATCTAAAGTAAATTTATATAATTCTTCAACTCCCGCTGTACCAATATATAAATATTTTAAGCCAAAAAAATAAAAAAATATTTGAAAAATAATAAGAATAAAAACTGTTAATAAAGCAACTATTATTGTTTGTTTTTTTTCTTTTGACATTTTAAAAAAAACCAATACTGCATCAGGAATATTATTCTTATGTGTTTTAATTTTAATATTAATAATAGTAAGTAATAAAAATAAAATTACTAATAAAAAAAAACCCATATATAAAACAGTTTTATTATTTCTATCAATATATAATTTTTCACGCTTAGCAAATGTTTTAAGTGTTGAATTATCAGATTCAGAAAAATTATATAATAAAGATTTAATATATTTTTTTGTTAAATTTTCATAATTATCACTATTTTCTAAATAATATTCTTTAAAATCATTGTATACTTGTGTTATTATTTTTACTATATTAGTATTTAATGTTTGATTAATATGTTCTTCTTTAATTTTATTTATTAATTTTTCTTTTTCATTATTTTCATTATTTTCATTATTTTCATTATTTTCATTATTTTCATTATTTTCATTATTTTCATTATTTTCATTATTTTCATTATTTTCATTATTTTCATTATTTTCATTATTTTCATTATTTTCATTAT
>Ga0233449_1001612_pt1 | contig 19682 bp, 16 predicted proteins | sample SI_124_October20_FD_183012 | JGI IMG/M metagenome (GOLD analysis project Ga0233449, IMG submission 183012) | Seawater microbial communities from Saanich Inlet, British Columbia, Canada - SI_124_October2016_200_MG | ecosystem: Environmental > Aquatic > Marine > Inlet | place: Canada: British... | reverse complement strand
CTTTAAATATTTCGGGATAATCCATAATGACAACTGAGGCAATCCTTCCTTCACCGGAAATATAAACACGGTTTGGATCAATTTTGTAATCACGTTCTATTAGAGGTGCAGACATAAGGGTAAGCAGTTCTTTTTGTTTATAAGAAGAACCGTTACCTGATTTTCTTGCTGCGACCCAAATCATATTTTTATCTTTCATGACGCTCATCCAGCCAAATGGTGCTCTTACATTTTGCGGTGCGCCGGCATATACCATTAGTCCAGCGGGCCTGTTAGGGTCATAGTTTTCTGGTACGTAGACTTCCCATTCAATTATAGCGTCTTTTTTGATTATGGAATTAAACCGCATTGCATCCGCTCCCATAATTTCTTCAGGGCTAGCACTGATGATCATTTCGCCAGTTTTATATGTGGATTGTGCGTAACTAAATGAAAAAGTTATCAGAAATAACAATGTTGCATATTTTATAACAGAACTAAGCATTGTGCCCTCCTATAGGTCAATGGTGATTTAGAAAACTATCCATCCAAATAGTCAATTGCTTCTAGAAATCTTCGACGATCATAGCGCATTATGGGGGATATTGTTATGAGTTTTAAATTCTTTAAACCGGCATCTTTAAATTTATTGTATGAATATCGTGTGGAGTGGACATTGGCCGCGCCGCCTTGGTGACCTGTTATGAAAACGAAGCGTTTATTTAATATTGAATTAATTTTATATTCTGGATTTTTACTCCATAGGTCACCGTCCGTAAAAATTGCACCATTAAATATATCAGGATTATCCATGGTAACGACAGATGAAACTCTGCCAACGCCGGAAATATAAACCCGCTTAGCATCTATTTTGTATTTTTTTTCGATTAGCGGCACTGACATTAAGGCAAGGAGTTCTTTTTGCACAAAAGTAGCCGCATTGCCTGATTTTCTTGCCGCGACCCAAATTAGATTTTTGTCTTTCATGACGCTCATCCAACCGAAGGGTGCTCTTACATTTTGTGGCGCGCCGGCAAATACCATTATTCCAGGAGGATTAGTCGGATCATAGTCCTCCGGTACGTATACTTCCCATTCAATTATGGCGTCTTTCCCGATTATGGAATTAAAGGACATTGCATCCGCTTCCATAATTTCACCAGGGCTGGCACTGATGATCATTTCACCAGTTCTCACTGTTGATTGTGCATAACTTAATGAAAAAGTTACCAAAAATAACAATGTTGCAAGTTTTATGACAGATTTAAACAATACACCCTCCTATAAGTTGTTTCAAATAAAAATAATTAACTCTATAGTTTTAAATTACAAATAATAAGTTGTTCTAAGTGTGCTTTTACCATAAAATATTTGAAAAATCAACTTGTTAGTAAATGTTCAATTTTCATCAAGAAACTCAATAGCACGAGCAAACCTGCTTCGTTTTGGGTTTTCGTGTCCCATTCCCCTGATGACGGTTAGTTTGATATTTTTTGCACCAGCTTTTTTATATTTATTATAAACCTGTCTGGTATCCCGAAGATTGAAATCATCTGTACCGGTGACAAAGACATAACGGTGATTTTTAATAAGTTCCAGCAGGTCAGGATTGCTCTGTTGCCAGAAATTTACACCGCTATTATAAATAGCGCCTTTGAATATAGTTGGATATTCTGTTGCGACGATACTAGCGATACGGCCACCACCAGAAAAGCCGCTAATAAATATCCGCGCCGGATCAATTTGATAATTTAGATCAATGAGTGAAAGTGACATAACGGCAAATGAAATACGCTTTAATACATTTATCTCATTTCCCGACATTCGCGCCGCGATCCAGATCAGATTGTTTTCTTCAGTGACATTTGTCCATCCTGTGGGAACATTAATTCTGTTTTGCGGACTTACATAGACGAGTATGCCGGGAGGATTATCAGGACTATAATTTGCCGGAACATGTATTTCCCATTCTATCTCCTCATCGGCGCCGAGAAAGGCGCTATAACTCGCCGCTATTTCCTCGCCCATTAAAGCAGTTGAGGTGCTTTTGGAAACGAATGAACCCGTTTTTGATCCATCTTGTGGTAAAGCGGAAGCAAATGAAAATAGATACATAATGCAAATAGATACTAAAACTCGGATTGTCATGGTTTAGACTTTCATATAATTATAGTATCTGCTTATTATGTACAAAGATGTGAACTATTACAATTAGTCGCATGTAAAATTTCCGTGAACAGTGGTGTTTAAAAGGCAAATAATAAGAAATGATGGATTTAACGCTGCTGATAGCCCCTATTTTTCTTATTATCCTACTGGGGAATATATTGCGCCGTATTCTTATTGTTGATGATGACGTATGGGATTATATCAACAAGATGGCTTATTGGGTTTTATTTCCCTGCCTTTTATTTAATAAAACGTCGGTTATTGATTTTGCGGATTTCGATCTCGGCCCTCTTTCTATTACTGTGGTTGCGGGTTTTATTGCGGCGGTACTGTTTTCATATATATTTGGTAAAATATCCGGATTTGCACCCGCTACTTTAACATCGGTTATTCAAGGAGGAGGGCGACATAACGCATTTTTAGCCCTTGCTACCGCCTCTCAGATTTACGGTGAAGAGGGGGCAATGATTGCGGCAATTATTATTGCGATTCTGGTGACCTTTACCAACCTTGTGGTCAATATCACGCTGACCATTATGCTTTCACCAAAAGGGTCCGGTATTTCCAGTGTTATTTCCGACTTAAAAAGAAATCCGTTTATCATTGCTATATTACTGGGGGCCGCTTTTAATGTTTTGGGGCTTGGGAATTTGCCTATTTTGCATGAATTTACCTTGAGCGTCGGTGAAACGACTTTAACAATTGCGCTGCTTTGTGTTGGGGCTGGCCTGAGGATGCGGGGACTTAGTGATAAAATTGTTGCCTGTGCTATTGCTACTTTTGCCAAGATGATAATTTTCCCAAGCGTCGTATATATGATGACGGTTTATTTTGCACTACCGCATGTGATGGCAATGACAGCGATGATTTTTGCTATTTCGCCGACCGGTGCGGCGAGTTATCCCCTTGCCAAACAAATGGGTGGTGATGCGCCGCTCATGGCTAGTCTTATATCACTTCAGACTTTAATATCGGTCATTACGCTTCCGCTTATGATTATTTTACTGGGTTCGGGGACATGATGTGGGGAATTTAATTACTATCGTAACGCCTATTTTTCTCGTTATCCTGCTTGGGTTATTGTTAAAAAAAGTGCTTATTAAAGATGAAGACATTTGGCATCAGGTCAATAAACTGACCTATTGGGTACTGTTTCCGGCTCTACTTTTTAATAAAACGGCTGTGATTGATTTTGGCGATTATTCAGTGGTTGAATATTCATTTTCCACCCCTTTCATATTTGAAATATTCTAGTAGATTTTCTTTGTCGGCATGACGCTGTTTTATGAGAGAAAACCTTTCTTTTACTTCTTCTGGAAAAGTGTTTTCGGTCATCTCGTACCAAGTAATCACACCAGGGCACATGAGAATGCGTGCCATCATTTCTTCGTAATTATAATATCTGTCCTCGGCTATGTTACCTTGGCTATAGAGTTCTTCTACAACTTCAAATTCGATGGTTACGTTGACGATTGTTCCGTCAAAAACAATTTTTTCGGAGCGGGTTAAGCTGTTAAAGTCCGCAAGTCCTTTCAAGATAAAATCGGCAGATTCTGTAGTGTCGGCCATATTATAGACGACCTTAATAAAATCAGTGCCTGTTTCCAAACCTTCGGCTTTGGCCTGATCCGTATTCTGCCGAATTTCAAGGCCAACAAAAACAAGTGAGACAAAGACAGCCATCATGCCGACGATCTCGGCAATGTTTGTCCATTGGTTTAGCGTTAGTTTTTTCAAACTCCCCTCCTTTTATTTATAACCCTGTTCAAATTTGTAATAATCGCTGAGTGGGTCTAGATGCTTATATTTGACTGTTACCAGGTCAAACATTCGTCTGATCTGCGGCGGTGCTCCCTGCCTTCCTATATTAAACAAATAGGTTGCTCCAGGCGAAAGCATCACTCTTGCCCAAAGTTCCTCGTAGGCAAGGTATAGTTCTTCATCAAGAAAACCTCTTTGATAGAGGTCACGTGCAACATCAAATTCCATACCAATTGTTGTAATGTAACTATCGAAAAGTGCTTTTTCACCGATTGAGAGACTTTCAAAATCGCTGAGGCCTATGATGATTATTTCGTTTTGTTCAGGGTTCCCGCCTAGTTTATAGACAAGATCGACAAAATTATAACTGGATTTCATCGAGGCAGCTTCGACTTGAGCCGAGTTCTGGTGGATTTCAAGACCGACGAAGATTAAGGATAGGACAATAGCAAACGAGCCGAATATTTCGGCCATACTTGCCCACTGGGACAGGGTGCGTTTTAACAATTTATCCTCCTATAATGTTAATCTTCCTGTGCGAATACTACCTTTTTATATTCCTGCCAGCCGATATAAATAAGTGTGGCGCCGATCGGGACGACGATGGCGGCGGCGATGGCGAGAGAGTATCTTGTCATTTCGATATTTTCGTTAAAGACATAGGTGGTGATGAAGCCGGGGATCACCGGACCGAGACTGGTTGAAATCACACCAATAAAGACGAAATAAAGCGCGGTAAACTGGCCGCGCATCTGGTTTGGCACTGACATTCTGATCATGGCAATACCTGATATGAGCGGGATACCGACGAAAAGCTTGGCGAAAATCATAACAATGGCGGCCATGATGCCTGACGGCATAAGCGGCATGGTAACGGCGGGTATGCCAATGCCAAGCGCTGCAATGAACGCGATTTTTAGTGCGGCGTCCTTCTGGCCGTTCTTGACCATCCAGCTCATGAGTATACCGCCTAAAATAAGCCCGGTCGTACCGCCGATTAACGATGGAAGCCCGGTGGCGAAGGCTGCTTCTTGCTCGGACCAACCCCATGTGCGCATGAATAGTGACGGATACCAGTTTGAATGATAGCCAATGGTGGCAATGATAGAACCACCGAGGAAAAAGCTAAGGAACAGTTTTTTATTTTGCATCAAATAATTAAAAGCGTTTCTCATGGAAACTTTTTCTTCATTACCATCAGCATCAAGCGCGAGCTCTTTTCTTTTTGGCTCAGTAATCTGGTAAACTAGTAAGGCCATCAGCAAGCCCGGAAGACCAACAATAATGAAAGCGATCTGCCAATATTCGAGAGTTCCAACGATTGGAAGTGTCCAGGTAACGTCTTTAATTTGCGTCAGCAATATACCGCCGCCAATCATTGCAAGGCTGGAACCAATAAACACACCAAGTGAATAAACACTGGTGGCGAGCGGTAATTTATCCTTTGGAAACAGATCAGCCAGCATTGAAGAAGCGCTCGGAGTGAGCGACGCTTCACCGACACCGACACCGATACGGGTAATGAAAAGCTGAAGATAACTTCCTGCAAAGCCGCAAAGGGCGGTCATAACGCTCCATAGCGCGATACCGTAGGTGACGATTTGCTTTCTGTTATAACGGTCAGCGGCCCAGCCAAGCGGAATGCCAAGAACGGTGTAAAATATACCAAAGGCAGGGCCCATAAGCAGGCCAACCTGAAAATCTGTGACGCCGAATTTTGCCTTTATCGGATCAACCATAAGAGAGATAATCTCTCGGTCGAGCATGGAAAATGTGTAACAAAGCATCAGGACGATCACCACGCCCCAAGCATATTCAATACTATGTTCTAGATTTTCTTCAGTATTTGTATTTTCCTCGTTACTCACTGTGCTCTCCCTCTAATATTAATCGTCCTTATAAACGTGTTTTTTATATTCGCCCCAGCTGATCCATAATAAAATTGTACTAAACGGAATTGTCAGCGCTGCCGAAATCGCGAGGGCGTAGCCAAGCGTTCCTGCCGCTTCACCAAATATATATGTGTTAATGAATCCCGGCATAACCGGGCCAAGGTTAGCGCCGATCAGGCCGACAAAAACGAAATACATTGCGGTAAACTGACCGCGCATTTGATTTGGAACGGCCATGCGTATTGCTGTTGTTCCTGCAATGAGTGGCATTGCAACAAAAAACTTAATAATTGTAACACCGCCAATTGCCAGCGCGGTATCTGACATAAGCGGCATAAGGACCGCCGGAATGGCAATGCCAATTGCACTGATAAAAGCAAGTTTCAAGGCAATATCTTTTACGCCTTTCTTTGCCTGAGATGACATATAATAGCCGCCAAGAAGAAGTCCGCTAATACCGCCGAATATAGTCGGAAGTCCTGTGGCCTGACCCGCCTGTGCCCGGGTCCAGTCCCAGCTGCGCATAAAGTGTTCCGGATACCAAAGTGATTGATATTGAAGAATTGCCACCATCGATCCCCCGACAAATAGGCAGAGGAACATTTTCTTACGCTCCCACATATATTTAAAAGCCATTGGAAATGATGCTTTTTGATCATTTCCCTTATGGTCTGTGGCCATTTCTTTTCTTTTGGGTTCGCGGATGAAAAGGATAATCAGCGCGAGTAATACTCCCGGAGAAGCCGCAATTAAAAAACCGATCTGCCAAAATACTAAAGTACCAAAAATGGGCACGGTCCATGTGACATCGCGAAGAAGAGTGAGCACATATCCACCACCAACACCGGCCATTCCTGCGCCAATAAACATGCCGATAGAATAAATACTTAACGCAAAAGGTAGCTTGGTTTTTGGAAAATAATCAGAAAGTAGAGAGACCGCACTTGGTGTCAGGGCCGCTTCTCCCACACCGATGCCGATCCTTGCTATAAAAATCTGTAAAAAATTGGCAGAAAGGCCGCAAAAAGCGGTCATCACACTCCATAGTGACATGCCGATAGCAATAAGCCGTGTACGGCTATAACGGTCTGCCGCCCAACCAAGTGGGATACCCATCACTGTGTAAAAAATGGCGAATGCCGGCCCCATAAGAAGGCTTACCTGAAAATCGGTAAGCTCAAAGCTTTGTTTTACCGGTTCAATAACCAACGATAATAATTCACGGTCAAGAAATGATAGGGCGTAGCCGAGACTTAAACAAACCGTCACCCCCCATGCATAGGCATATGACTTTTTCTCTTTGCGCTCGATGTTTTCTGAACTCACTTGATCCTCCCCTGAGTATTTATATGAGTATTATTTTTATAACAGTTTAGACGTTTGGTACTTTATTTCAAGCTTACTTGTTTTTAACCCTTTTTTTGGCTTCATCTGGCGTTTCCAGTGTGTTTTTTAACTCCCAACCGCCTTTGCGGTCAAAGGGCCACGGGTCTTTTTCACCCGCTGGCGGCAACATATCAACGGTGTAATTTGAGACGCGGTGGTTCTTTGGCTCATCCTTATCCGGACTTATTCCTTTTTCATTGGTGGCTTTGGGTATAATGATTTTTCCGCCGTCATTATCAAGATCAAACCACCATTTATGTATTTTATTCTGATTGCCGTTGCCGACAAAATCATCAAGCCAGGCAAAAAACTTTCGCGTGAAAGGAAGTTTTATCGCCATCCATGTGGCGATGCGGTAGGTCAGAATACCTTCATTATTCCATGGGCATGATTTCATGCAGCGGCCACAACCGGCCCCTTTGGGATTAGATACCCGGTAACTGGTGCAATTGGGCACGTCCGGCTTCCATGTTTCATAGCCATTATACATTATTTTATCACCAAACGGGATCGCGCTTACCGGACATTCGCGGGCGCATTTTTTGCATTTACTGCAAAAGTCCTGAAGGCCAAAACTAATCGGCTTATCTACTTTTAGCGGGATGTTTGTAGTGACAACGGCTGATTTAAAACGTGGCCCTAAAAACGGGTTAATGACAACTTCACCAATGCGGCTTAGCTCACCAAGACCCGCTTCCAAAATAAGCGGAAGATGCAGAACTTCGCTATCCATTGCCGAATGACAGCGCGCTTCATAACCAAGGTTACGAATATAAGCCGCCATTATGTTGCCGATCTCAGCACCGCGCAGATAAGAACGGAAGCTTTGTGTTCCGCTGATCCAGTCATCGCCAGTTGAGGCGTCATTGGTATGGAAACCTTGATCAATAAGCATGACGATAGCGTATTTATGCCGTGCCTCGATAGGCTTGCCTTCTTTATCATGGGAATACCACATATGTTCCTTGGCTTCGCATATGCCGACGATATCTGCATCTAGAAAATAACCCAGCGATTTCATATTGTTGGCAATTACTTCCGGGTCATTTGAAATGGGTGCTTTCTCAGCCGCTACTTCGCCTTTATGCAGCTTCATCAATGGGCGCATATTGTCGCCGAAGGCACCGTTTAAGGGCACCTTGGCTCCTTTGACGGTCGAACTTCCTGTTCGGTTGCGGGCCTCTTGTTGTTTTTTACCGAAATCGCCATGGTCAGCACGCATAAAACCGTCTGCCCGTTTGGGGACGCGCTTTACTTCATCTTCAATAATCAAAGTGGTTGGACGATCAACCTTTTTGATTTTTTCCATTGGATAACGGCCAAGGTGAGGGGCTCTTTTTCGGCGTGAGAAGATATTCATTCGTCATCCTCAAACACAAGCACGGCCATTCCGGTCAGCATGCCGCGGTAAAGATTGCGGTGGATACGTTTAACTTTTTTAGTCATGGCAGCACGCATGGTAAACCACATCACGGTTTCCGCACTTTCTGATCCGCCGCGGTCCATAAATTCCTGAACGTCCCAGTTAAGCATGCTTTCTGGCTCAGTTTCAAACTTATCCATAAACTCGTTATCCCAATCAAGTTCGATACGGCCAAAGTCCGTGCCCTGAAGTTCGTGGGAAAGACCGCCGGTACCAACGATGGCAACATTGATATCTTCCGGGTAGGCTTCGATCGCTTTACGGACAGATTTACCGAGATTCCAGCAGCGTCTTACGCTCGGGATCGGGTGTTGGATCACATTAACGCAAAATGGCACGAATTTAACCGGCCATGGCTGATCAAGCATATAAGGCGTTGGCCCCATCAGTCCATGATCAAGCTTCATTTCCTGACAGACCGTCAGATCAAAATCATCGCGGATTAAGTGATCCGCCATATAACGGGAAAAATCCACATCGCCGTAAGGAGTGGCAAGACCGCGCGGCCCGCTGCCTTCGTCGGCATGTTCATATTCTGCGGCGATGCCAATGGCAAAAGTAGGATAGCAGTCAAAGAAGAAATTGCTGACATGGTCATTAAAGACAAAGAAAAGAACATCGACTTTTTTATCTTTAATCCACTGCCTTACCGGATCATAACTTTCAAAGAGCGGCGTCCAGATAGGATCATCCCGAAGCTGGTGGTCCCAGCCATGCATAAGCGCACCATTATGAGAGGTGCATATACCACCAACAAAATTAGCCATTAATCATCCCCCCTGTTGTAATTTTTCAGCAGCGGGATATTTCTTTCCATAAAATCTTTGGCTTTTTCCCCGCGCATATATGATCCCCAGTCAATGAAGCTTAAATCAAAGCACTGGGCCATTTTTCCGATTACATAGGGACTGACGCCGTAATGGACCATTTTAAGCCAGTCATGACTTCTAACCAGTTCTTTCTCAAATTCACTTAGGCCGAAGTCAGCCATGTATTTTTCATGATCTTCGCGGAATTTAAGGCGGTTTTTTTCCTGCTTTAAACTAAAGCAGATGCCATTAAGCCGATAACCATTTTGGGAATGTTCCATAGTGAAGGTGACCGGGCCGGGCGGTGTTTTAATATCGTCAACTTTTTTATAATCTCTGCCCATTATAAGCTCTTTTCATACTCGTCCAGGAAGTTCCAAATCCGTCCCATTCCCGGTTCTTTATCAGCCATATTATACATAATGGCGGCTGCCCGTACAGGGTCGCCTGAATAATAGCGTTCGTAAAGCTGCTGACGGCCAGCGAAACTTGAAATTGATGCATCATAAGCAAGGCGGAAAAGTTTGGTACGGCTGCGGCTGTCGCCGTTTGCCGACTGGAAATATTTTTCAACAAAATCCTTGGTATGTTCACTCTCAAATTCAGCGTAAGACGGCACTGCCACCAGACCACCGGCCCCAAGGGTGCGAATAATATCACACATACGTTGGTACATGTCTGGGTATCTAAGGCGCAGGGCAGCATATGGTGCGGCGTTGGGAGCCATAATGCCGTTGACCATTTTTGCTTCGGCATGGGCCGCGACAATGACCGAGCGGACAATTTCAACCGATGTCATAAGTTCCGCGAGTAAGTTCTGCACATTAATAAAACCATCAGTTTTTGTTGTGTTAACAATAGTATAGGCCAGATCACGGTAAAATTCTGCTTTGGCAAGGCTACGGACGGTTGATTGGTCTAAAATGTGTGGCCCAATGTTGGTGCGCTTGTAAAATTCATTACACATGGTTACATCGCCGTGGGTAAAAACTCGCTCCCACGGGACCAGTACATTATCAAAAATGATCATCGCGTCCGTTTCATCAAAGCGGCCCGACAAAGGGTAATCCATGGGGTGACCTTCATTTTGATGAACCACGGAAGGACGCGATACATGAATAACGCCCGGCGCGTCGGTCTGAATTGCGAAGGCGAAGGCGTAAGGGGCAGCTTCCTGATTATTTTGAATAATGGCAGAAGGCACCACAAGAATTTCATCGGCGTAAGCGGACAGGGTGGAAACCATCCGCGCTCCTTGAATGACGATGCCTTTATCATTGGTTTCAATAATTTTGGCGGCGAGGTCTTTATCCTGCTGCTCAACTGGTTTTGATCTGTCTACTTGCGGATTAACAAGAGTATGGGTCATGGATAGGTCATTGTCGCGGATATGTTTATGATAGTTTCTCACATTATCCGCATATTCACCAAATTGATCAGCTGCGGCGGCCATGGCCATAAGATAAACATTCATATAATCAGGACTGCGGCCAAAAGTACCGCAACTTGCATCGGACCAGATTTTGAACATTTCTTTTCTTGCGGCTAAATCTTCGGCGTTTCTTGGTGTCTTATGAGAAAGGCCGTACCTTTCCCCGTCTTCCTCGTAAGTCATTTTGTCAATAAGATCAGGACGGTTTTGCAGATCAAAAATCATTGCCATGGTTTTAGCACCACCGGAAAAACGGGGATCAGTAACAACATTGGTTACTTTTTCGCCGTCAATTCTTATATCGCGTGGTTTCGCGATTGCCTCTAAATAATCTTTTCCAGTTCTTATTACCATTTCCCACTCCGTTATATTTTCAGACTTATATTTGAAACATTTGTTTTTATTATCATTGCTTGTATTTATACATCGAATACTATAAATCTCAAACATTGATTTATGGTTGTAAAAAATAAATATGTGGAGCATAAAATGGCTGAAATGACAGGCGGCGGGGCCATTGTTGATAGCTTAATCGCAAATGGAATTGATTTGGTTTTCGGTGTGCCCGGTGCCCAGCTCGATTATAGCTTCAGTGCCATGTATGACCGAAGCAATGAAATAAAAATCATTCACGCCCGTCATGAACAGGGCGCCGCTTATATGGCATACGGCTTTGCCCAATCAACGGGTAAGGTTGGTGCTTTTTTTGTCGTGCCGGGGCCGGGGCTGCTTAATGCTATGGCCGCCATTTCAACGGGCTATGCGTGTAATACGCCGATGTTCTGTATTTCTGGTCAAATCCCGTCCAAGAAAATAAACGGTAAAACCGGCCAACTTCATGAAATTCGTGATCAGATTGAAATTGTCGGTAAGGTAACCAAATTCGCTCACCGCATTGATGAACCAGAAGAAACGCCTGCCGCTATGGCCCGCGCCCTAAATGAACTGACCAGCGGGCGCATCAGGCCGGTGGAAATTGAAATGAGCATGGATATCATGCCCAAGAAAGCCGAAGTCGAGGTGGCAAAAGCCATTCAGAAAAGGGCCGCTAAAAAACCTGACCCGACTAAAATAAGTCAAGCAGCAGTACTTATTAAAGCAGCCAAACGCCCCGTTGTTTTCATTGGCGGTGGAACACTTGATGCGTCGGCTGAAATTCGCGCGCTTGCAAAAACACTCTGCGCGCCTGTGGTGTCCACGGTTAATTCGCTTGGCGTGATGGATGACCGCGACCCTTACGCACAAAGACCGGTTGGCGGGCATTTTTTATGGAAAGATGCTGATGTGGTGGTCGGTATCGGCACACGCATGGCAATCCCGCTCGAAGATTGGGGCCTTGATGAGAACCTCAAAATAATCCGCATTGATGTGGACAGCGAAGAGATGAATATATTCACCAAGCCGGATATTGAAATAGTTGCTGATGCTGCCGAGGGGGCAAAAGCCCTTAATGACGCCCTTGGTGAAATGGATGCGAAATGGTCCGAAGATGAAATGCTTAGCCTAAAAGAGCAAGTCGCTAAAGAAGTCGGCATTATGGTGCCGCAAGTAGAATATCTTAATGTGATCCGTGATGTGCTTCCGGATGATGGCTTTTTCGTTTCCGATCTGACACAAATTGGTTATGCGTCGCGGGACGGATTTCCAGTTTATCATCCGCGCACTTATATTTACCCGAGCTATCAGGGAACACTTGGTCACAGCTACGCAACCGGCCTTGGTGTACAGCTCGCAAATCCTGATAAGAAAGTTATTACCGTGGCAGGTGATGGCGGCTTTATGTTTAATGTGCAGGAAATGGCAACGGCTGCTCAGTTTAATATCCCGATGGTTTGCGTGGTGTTTAATGATAGCGCTTTTGGTAACGTCAAGCGTATCCAACAAAATTCCCATGATGGTCGCGTGATCGCATCGGATCTTCAAAATCCGGACTTTGTCAAACTCGGTGAAAGTTTCGGCGTTAAATCTAGCCGTACTGATAGCCCGGAAGGACTGCGCGCAGCCCTAAAAGAAGGCTTCGGCCATGATGGTCCGGTACTTATAGAGGTTAAGATGGACCTTGCCGATATTCCCGCCCCTTGGCATCTTTATTTTAGACCGCCCGTGCGTGGAGAGTAATATTTTGTTAATTCAATGAGAAATAGACTGATATATTTAAGACATTACTTATTAATCAAAATTTAACAGTAATTTAACTGAATTTTCGATATTATATGATTTGTTTATAATATAGGTTTCTTCATACATGAGACAGGCAATTTTTGCAGGTAATATGGGGACTTACATGCAACAAATTATAAAGAATTCTATTTTTATAATTTGTGCAATGACTATCTATGCTCAATCCAGTAACGGGCAAACTCTTACCCCTGAAGAGCTGGCTTGGATTGCTGAACACCCTGTGGTGAAAACATTAAGCAGTACTTCATACGCCCCATTTGATTTTATGAGTGGGGGGCTGACAACAGGACTTTCTATTGATTATTTAAATCTCGTAGGTACCAAAGTTGGATTAAAATTTGAATATGTAAGATATGATACTTGGCCTGAAATGCTCGAAGGAGTGCAAAATAAAGAAATAGACCTAACACACAGTATTTCGAAAAGTGAACAAAGATCTAAATATTTGAACTTTTCAGCCCCTTATTATAATTCACCAATAGTTTACTTTGGACGCGCGGGATCGCCAAGAGTTAGTAGCATCGAAGATATCAATGACAAAAGGATAGGCGTTATTAGGGGACATATAATTGGGGAAGTTTATAAGAAAAAACATCCTCAAATTAACCTTATTGAATTTGAAAATAACTCAGTGGCCATAAACGCACTGCTTTTAAACGAAATCGATATTTTTGTGGCCGACCTTCCAACTGTTAATTTTTATATATCCCAATCTGATATATCAGGACTGGAGACCTTAGGTGACGACCTTGTCGTGGATAAGGGTTTCACAGATCAACGTATTGCCGTCCATAAAGATAATCCGACTATAATGGCAATTATTAACAAAGGTATGGCCGCAATAACGGATGAAGAGTTTGCGGCAATTTCTGATAAATGGATAAAGTCTTCACCGGTCAATTATGACATCGGATTAACGAATGAAGAACTTGACTGGCTATCACTAAACAGAGTGATTAAAGTCGGCGTAGATCCAACTATAGCTCCGCAGGAATTAATTGATGAAAATGGAAATATTAGCGGCATTGCAGGTGATTATCTCGATATCATAGCTGAAAAACTAAATATAGAATTTGAATGGGCAGGCAGCAGGAACTGGTCAGAAGCCTTGTCAATGGTTCAAAATGGTGAAGTAGACATGCTTACTACAGTAGTATCGACCCCTTCGAGACGTGAGTATCTCTTATTTACAGAAAAATATACACTTAACCCGAACGTTATATTTACCAAAACCGGGGGGAATATCTTTGGAAATTTAGTTAGTTTGTCCGGATATAAAGTTGCCCAAGTTATAGATTTTTCAGTTACTGAATTTTTACGGACCAATTATCCCGATATCGAAATAATCGAGGTTTCAACTTCTGATGAGGCTATCCAAAAAGTATCCTCTGGCGAGGTTGATGCCTTTATTAGTGTTATTCCCATTGGCATTGCGGCTATTACCGAGGCGGGAGTAAACAATATTATTATCAGTGGTGATGCATCCGATTTTAACGGCGGTAACTCAATGGCAACACGTATGGATCTTCCGCTTCTGGCTAGTGCATTGCAAAAGGCACTTGATTCTGTCAGTACAGTGCAACGGAATGAAATAATAAGAAGGTGGCAGTCCGCTCAGGTGGCCGTCGCACCGGATTACAAACTACTTATTCAGCTGGGTTTGATTGCACTTGCTATAATAGCCGCTATTACAATTTGGGCGGTTAGCGCGCATATTGAAATACGCAGGAGACGAATTGTTGAAAATAAGTTGATTTTGTCGCAGGGAGTTGCAGCAAAAGCACAGAATGAAGCCGAGAAGGCCAATGCCGAAAAATCAACCTTTCTCGCTAATATGAGCCATGAAATAAGAACGCCGCTAAATGCCATTATAGGTTTTTCAGAGATGATGTCCTCAGAAATATTAGGTAAAATAAATAACCTCAAATATACAGAATATTTAACAGATATAAAAAATAGTGGCCTTCATCTGGAATCCGTTATCAAAGACATACTGGATTTATCAAAAATTGAGGCTGGAAAATGGGATTTGGACGAGAGCGAATTTGATTTAAAGACGTGTATTAAAGATGCAATTAAAATTAACGAATTACATGCGAAAGATAAAAATATATCACTGAAATTGAAGGATCTGGAAAATGAAAATTTAATAAAAATCTATGGTGATGAGACTGCATACAAGAGAATTTTCATAAACCTCTTATCAAATTCTGTAAAATTTACTGGTAATGACGGTGTAATCACCGTTAGTGTTTCGCTTGGAGCAGATGGCTTTTGCAAAATAGAAATAGCAGATAATGGCGTCGGTATTGCAGCTGATAAAATAGAAGATGTATTAACACCATTTTCTCAGGCTCATGATACCAAATCCAGCGATAACATGGGAACAGGGCTCGGTTTGCCAATTGTGAAAAGGTTGGCGGAATTACACGGTGGGTCATTTTCACTAAGCAGTGAAGAAAACATTGGCACTACATCGACCATATTAATCCCGGCTGTGCGAGTCATTTCAAAAGACCATAAGCATAATATATAGAACAACCGCGTACCAGGCTTGATCGAGGCAAAATTGGAGCATGAAGATGCTCTACTTCCCGGCTCTTCTAATTTATGCCCCGGGTGAGAGGGAATAATTATATTGAGGTGTGATTATATATTTATCAGGTGTGATTTAAAGTTGTAAAATTACGTTTTTTGAAGTAGTATTTCTTACTATTCAGGAGAGCTCATATGAAGAAGTGCCTGTTAATCATTGTTGCATATTTTTTGATTTTCCCTCCGGCTATCGCGGTGGAGATAGGAGAAGTTGCACCGGATTTTGTCGGTCGGGATTTTAATGGTGACGATACTTTAATAAGTGACTATCGCGGTCAGATAGTCGTGCTTCTGTTCTGGATTAATAGTCTTACTGAAGCTAGCAATAATACTTCATCCGGTAAGGATGCTTCCGGAAGGTTTGGTGATTATGGTTTAGTATACGACTTAAATTCCATAAGTAATTTTTTTAATCAAAAAGGCGGAGGGAAAAGAGTAAAGTTCATTGCCAGTTCATTTTATGGACCGTTTTACAAGTTTCGTAGAGAGGTAAGGAAAAGGAAAGATGAAGTGGATATCCATTATACCAATGATAGCGGCCACCGAATAAGCGCAAAATATTTTAACAGGGATATTTCTCTGCCCGTTGCTTTTGTTATTAATCAACGCGGGGAAATAGCCTACAGGTATTTCGTTTATTCCAATGATTTAGCTGATAAAATTTCAGATAATATAAATACATTACTGAAGCAGAACTAACGGTCTTATTATTCTGCCTATTCACTTTTTATTGAAAAAGTACTCAGAGCATTTTGTTTAATATCGTCCACATTGAAATAAATATTTCGCCATTTCTTTTCTGAAAATAACTGTGTCTGATCACGGTAATGTTCTTCTTGTGGGTTTCCGGATTGACCGTAGGTCATAATGGCCTGTGCAACTGGCCCATCACTGGTATATTCTAGCGTCATGATAAAGCTACTGCCGGAAGATACCAGATATCCTTTGTCGGATAATTCCGACCAATTATTAAAGCGTGTTACTTTTTCCATATCCATGCTGGTATCATTGGGCCGTCTGTAGATCATATTTGCCACACCCTCACTTTGTAAACCTCCATGAATGGGGATTACTGTTGCGCCTCTATAGGCGAGTTGTGTGCCGCGCAACGTGCTGTTAAGGTCTTTTCCACCTTGTTGTAATTCCGATATGGCCATTTGCAATGCTTCAAGTGCCTTATCCTGATCCCCTAATCCGTAGGGTGTTGTGTATGGTTCATTGACTGAAAAGGCTTTTGCGAAGCGATTGGAATTGTCGGTTAAACTATTATAAGCCTGCAACCATTCTCTAAAGAGAATAGTTCCCTGACTATCAATATTCAAATGGCCATCATAATTCACTAAAACATCGCAAGCAGCCTTTAATGAATTTGGCAAATTACATAATTTAATCAGATCGTCTTTATAAACTTCGAAAGCAAGGCTCCTATTTGAAAGAAGCGTTTTTTGAATTTCCGCTATTGAAATTTTACCATCATCACCGCGCGTGGCTTGATCCTCTATATGAATTATATTCATTCTGCTTCTTAAAGTTCGCTCGCTTTCAACTGATCCATATTGCGGAGAATAGCCGGTTATAGGTTGATGCGGTGAAGTTAGCCAATAGCTGTCATTGGAATTAGTTACGTAATCACTTCGGGTGATATTCGGTCTTTGCGCGAAGGGAGCAGTGCCGTTAATTGGGGCGCTTCCGTCTTCGATGAAATCAAACCGACTGTCGCTACCGTCAAGCATCATCATATCATTTTGATCATAAAGTTTTTGAGTTACCTGGCTAGTTTTATAGTCGTTTTGCCAAAGCGCTATCGCTTCATCAGATAAATTTCCGACGGTGGAATTATCAATATAAACGGCCTGACCATCTTTGCTGGTGGCAATGGTATTAACCCACGGCATTGAATTCCATTTTTCATGTACCGCTTTTAGATCATCCATTGATCCGGCACGGGACATATCAAGCCACTGTGCGGCAACGGAAATATTATCCCGGTTGGCGTCACGAACGGCGTAAGCTGTGTTTTTATCCCAGGTAAGACCGGGCAAAGTAATGATGGGGCCATGATGGCTAAACCATATTTTTTTTGTATTTTGAGAAGTGGTGCCATCATTGGCGAGTACATCTACGCTTACATCACGAGAATAGAGTTGGCGTTCATTGCCATCTGATATGTAACTGATAGGATCCCCTTCAACGAGTTTTAATTTATATAAAACCAGACGCTGACTTTTGGATACGGTGTGTGACCAGGCAATATCCTTATTAAAACCGATTATTACGCCGGGAATGCCGATTAAACTGACCCCATAAAAATCTAATTCCCCCGGTATAGTAAGATGCTTTTCCCAAAATCTATTGGTGCCAAACCAAGGGTAATGCGGGTTTGCCAGCAACATTCCTTTGGATTTTTCACTCAGATCCTTTCCAATAGCCCATGCATTGGAGCCTAGACCTTCAAGGCGGGAATTATTAGCTGAAATTTGCAGTAATTCTTGTTGATCATCATCAAAAGATAACGCAGTTTCATCGGGGGGAGATGTCAAATAAAGTGATGGTGCCATTCTCGGTAGTGTCTGGGTTATGTATTGAACTCTATTAAAAATTTCTTCAGACGTTATGGGTTTTAACCAGCTCTCACCTTTGCACCAGGAGGTTACTTCTTCTTGCTGTAAATATCTGTTAAATCCTGCGGCATAACCACTATACAGACCCTTTAAGTCTTCGGATTGTAATTTATAGGCAGCGAGCGACCTTGCCTGAATATCAAGGGCCTTTGTCACAGCGTCCTTCATTAGATATTTATCATTCTCTCCCGCTCCAAGATATTTGGAAACTTCACCTTTGGCCATCATTACACTGTGGGAAATATTGCAGACATGATCTTTCGCCGCCATATAACCTTCGGCATATCCAAGGCTTGAATAATCATCTGCCGTAATATGCGCAATGCCATATTCTGTAACGGTAATATCCGCTTCATAGTGGGCTGCTTCATTGATTTCGTCGCCGCTCTGCGTGCAAGTGGCAAGCGGTGCAATCATTATAGCCGCCAGTATTTTTTTTCCGTAACGGATCATAATATTTCCCAAGGTTTAATTTCAAAATAATCCTATATTTTAATTTTACAGGAGTCTAGTTTCCAAAATTCATTATAGACAGCGCACTATAGGCAACTCTTTACCAGTTTATCGCAAATATTACCTCTTTCATCGCAGATTGCTTTTGATTGCTGAACGTGCCCTATAAACTTTTCGGAAAACTTAGGAAGATAAAAATGGACTTTAAATTTTTGATTGTAGCCGTGCTGCTCTGCGTAACTTCAACGGTGCAGGCGCAGGACGCGGTAACGGGTGTTCCGTTTGATGCGGATTATTTTGCTGGTGGTAGTGCTGATAAGCCGGGTGTCATTGTGCTGACCGGCTCTGGCGGTGGTAAAGCGAATGATACGGCCCAGAGCATTGCGGATATGGGCTATAATGTTCTTTCACTGGCTTATTTTGATCGGGGTGGCTCGCAATATGTGCCAGAAACACTGGAGCTTATCCCGCTTGAATATTTTGATGCTCCCAAGAAATGGCTCGCTGCGAGAAGCAGTAGTGTTATTCTTTACGGGCTTTCAAAGGGGGCTGAGCTGGCACTTGTGCTGGCATCATATGATCCTGATTATAAAGCGGTTGTTGCGCTAGCCCCTAGCAAGGTTGTCTGGCAGGGAAACCCGAAAGATTTTTCCAAAATTATGGATGCGCCATCAAGTTGGAGCAAAGACGGAGAGGGGCTTGCATTCGTTCCTTACATTTCACGTGATGCACAGAAGGCTCTCGGCCTTGATAACCGCCACGCCGCGTCGCTTACCAATGAAGATGCCGTGGATAAAGCACGCATCAAAATTGAAAATATTAAAGTACCGATGTTGCTTCTATCGGGCGGCGAAGATCAATCTTGGCCTTCGACTGAAATGGCTAATGATATTTGTGCGCGTGCGTTAAGCAACTGCGAACATGTGAGTTACAGCCAAGGGGACCATCTGCTCACCAATTTTAGTGTCACGGCCTTTGCTG
>Ga0233449_1001604_pt1 | contig 19753 bp, 26 predicted proteins | sample SI_124_October20_FD_183012 | JGI IMG/M metagenome (GOLD analysis project Ga0233449, IMG submission 183012) | Seawater microbial communities from Saanich Inlet, British Columbia, Canada - SI_124_October2016_200_MG | ecosystem: Environmental > Aquatic > Marine > Inlet | place: Canada: British... | reverse complement strand
GGTTCAGACTTCTTGGATTCAGCGATGCCTTTGACTTGCTTATTCACGACCTGTCAAATAATATGGCACGCTAATAAGCAAGCCAGCTGCTCCGGTAGCTCAGCTGGATAGAGCAACGGCTTTCTAATACATTGACATGCGCGCCCGTAGCTCAGCTGGATAGAGCATCTGCCTTCTAAGCAGAGGGTCACAGGTTCGAATCCTGTCGGGCGTACAGACCAATAACCCCTTGTAACAATTAGAGTTGCGAGGGGTTTTGTTTTTTAGGGCAGATCGGCCGGAAACGTGACATCCTAGAATTGTAGTGAAACACCGAAAATCGTTTGTCCCTGTATAATGGGACATCATGGGACACCAAATAGTCATTATTTAGTCATTACAAAATGCGGTATTCGCTAGAATACTCGGCTAGAGCCGATAAGGCAATGTCTAGTAGAATCAACGGGTTGACAAGAAAAAGCCTGGAAGATCCAGGCTTTTCTATCGTATTTGGTTGGTTCCTACCAAGATTCATCAAGTATTGCAACTTCTTTTCGAAGATCATTGGTGACCACATGGATGTATGCTTGGTCAGTTACATCTATTTTGCTGTGGCCTAGAAGTCTTGACACATAATGAATGCTAGTGCCTTCCTGGATTAATTTTGAAGCATACGATCTTCTTAGGGAATGTAATGTTCCATTTGGTATTTTTGCTTTTACCATATACTTTTTAATTCGCTTATACATGTAATGATAGTCGAAATCAAATGGAAATTCATTCGCTGTATTTTCATTTCTTCGGGAAACTATTTCAAAGGCTGTATCATCTAGTGGAACGTATCGTGATTTATCAAACTTCCCTGTAAGGCGAATGGTCTTAGCTTCAAAATCAATATCTTTCCACTTTAATCTACCAGGTAACAGCTCTTCTCGACGGGCCCCAGTATGGAGATACATTAATACTAGATCATGATAATCTTGATCATCCTTGGTTACCTTTAATAATTCTTTCACCTCTTTATCACTGAATATTTTAGGTGCTGTCCTTTCAACTGGTAGCATTTTTATACCAATTATAGGATTGTCATGCACGTATTCATGCTTGATCAATATGTTGAAGAAAGTCTTCAGCGTGCGCAACTCAGTGTTCACCGTGACAGGTTTTATTCCAATATCATCAATTCTATATGCTATATACTGATGTATAGTCTCTGTCTTAATATCTCTAATACGAATTTTTCCAGAGATCGCTACTTCAAAAGCAGCAAATACAGTTTTTTCACGGTCGATTGTTCTAGACTTTTTTTGCTTATTTATGATATCTAAATACTCATCGACCATATCCTCGAATTTTAAGTTTTCCTTAAGTGGTAGCTCTAGATCTACACTGATTCGATACTGTTCAAGTTCTATTTTACTTTTAAATATATCAGCAGCTTTTTTATCAGGAAAATTTCTGCGATGTCTTTTCCCATTGTAATCATAATAGCCAACCTGCCATCGATAGCTGGTGACTTTTTTCCCCGCATGTGATTTCATTAAGCTTTTGCTCTCACGAGCACTGACAGGGATCTTTTTTATATATGCCATAAGTCTATCCTATAATTATTGTGAATTTTAGCCCCGGTCAGAGACAAGGACTTCTAGATCTGTTTGCTTCAGTCTTATCCTTGATCCAACTTCGTATGTCTGTATATCTTTTGTTAGAATCAATCTTCTAAGTGTTTTGGTGGATATGTCCAGGATTTCTGCTGCACGAGATATGCTGAGCATTTGCGGTGTTCCCTCAGTAACCAGGTGAGCTATTGACCTTAGCCCAGGTTCACTGATACGTGTACTATCACCAACCCTATAGAAACTGATGCCAGCTTTACGCCCAAGGATCATGATTTCCTTGGGCTCTACCTCCAATAGGTTGGCGGCTCTTTTTATGCTGTACATCTGTTCCACAGATTTATCCTACTAGCAGAACCCTGGCTGATTTGATGTATTGACAAGGGATAGCAGGAATGAAACAACATTTTTGCTTTGAAAGGCATTACTTCTAGACTGAGAGTCAGATCCTGCAATTGCATTCGCAATATCAACATCTTGTTCATCATCAAAAGCAATTGAGATATGATTGTTTCCTGCGTTGACCTGGATTGATTGAAAACTATTTACACCAATTTCAGCTAGCCTGTTTGCGATATGACTAGTGAGTTCATCACTACCATATTTCTCGCCAGCTATCTCTAAATAATTCATGTTTACTCCTTTCGTGATCATGATTGGCTCCATAGTTTTCTTATTCCAGGAATTGGCGCAAATGGTAGGAATGCCCCTCTAGTGAGAATGGTAGGCTAAACCATCTGCTCCAGCTTGTCTTTGAGAAATGTATCAAGATCCTCAAAATGTTTTACTCTGGCTGATGAGGTAATTAACTTTTTATTTTGTTTAATAACTGAACACGCTTGTTGGAGAGTGTATTTGAGCCTGTCATTTAACATCATGAGCTTATTGAGTATCGGTTGCATGTGCTTAGGTGGATTTGGGGATTCGATAATTTTGATTAAATCCGCTAGCTGAGCTCGATGAAAATCTTGTCTCAGAAATAGACGTTCCATACAGTCTTCCATTTCCGTCTCACATGAGATGTTGTGTGTATTGACTCTAGCGGGTTTACTCCCATCATACTCATTTTGGAATTTCGTGTATTCGGGGGTGCCATATTCTGGCAGGGTTGATGAACTCATTTTATTACCTCATTAAATTATTAGGGCACCCACGACACTGGTCTGTAGCAGGTGCCATTATTGGTTAACTATTAAAGTCCCGCATAAGATTTAGGACATCATCGTAGTCTGACTTTGGGATTAAGATTTGGACACAGAGATTGATGTCCACTTCAGAGCGACTATTTTGATCTGAAGGAAAAACACCTAAGTTTAAAGCCCAAGGTTCTTTGTTATCCATCCCTGAGCGAGTTGCTCGCTCAGTTAGCGTTCGGTGGTTATCATCATCACCTGAGTTAACAATCGTAAGAAATAGTTCAGCATCATTAGAACTTCGAAAGACAATTGATGTTTTCCCCTGGGTGGGCTCTGATTCACAATCATGAGTTGTAGATAGATCTGCATTCCACAACTCTTTTATGAGATCATAATTACCTAGGTCAACTTCACCCTCTCGAGATCCGACTGTTAATTGTTTTGTTTTATGTTTGCAGCTCATTGTTACCTCTATTGATTTTTTTAGAAAAAGGGGCACCTCCGAAGAGATGCCCCTGACCAAGGCTACTAAGCTGACAATAGCTCAGATACCTGAGCTTGCACCTTGCCAAGCACTTTGTCCAGCTTCTCGGCCTGCTCCTGGAGTGTGTCTATCTTCTCCTTGCAGGCAAGACGATCTAAATCGTCTTCGATACCACCGACAGAAGCTTCCAGCTCAGCAACCTGCGCATGCAAATCAGACTGAACGGTGCGTATGTCGTCTCGCAAGGACTGAAGCTTGCGAGCATTCTTTGTCCTACCTATGCCAGCTGACTTACGCATCAGCTTCTCATATGTAAGTGTTTCGACCTTAGTTCCAGCGACTTCATCGCGACTGGCGTCATTAACCGTTTGATCAACAGTTGTTTTGATATTGACTCCTTTATGACTTGCGTCATTGTTGCTAGCAGCATCATCACCACTAGAGTTTCTGTCTTGTAAATCATTCATGATGATCTCATTTTTTTGTGAGGAGGCTTCCCCGGTTATTGACACGTTGTATGTATTGTTTGTCATCATGACCTGCCTCAATGACAGAAACATGCCAAACCGTATATTGTGTTATAACAACGAGTTATGTTGTGTATGCTGAAAAAATAAACGTAAAAAAACTACACAGGGCTTGTGTAGTTTGAGTGTGGTTGAAGCTTTATGGGATCCTCTTAAATGAGGATATTATTGACTTGAAGCGGGTTGTGTATGCTGGGCTTTAAACTTTTTTCAGAAATTCCCGTATTATCTGTTCATCGACGGTATAAAGCTGTCTCTCAAGTGATTTATTTTTAGAAATCTTTAATTTTAATGAATCTACTACTGATTTGAACGCGTCTTCAAATACCTGTGTATCTGCCTTGTGTAACACTGAGTGATCAATCAGGAATGAAATAGAAGCATTCACATCACCAGTGTGAGCCAACAATCGTACAAAAATTCCATAAATTATCTTGGTCATGGTGTCTTTACTCGAACTCAATTTCTTCCAGGTTTTATTGATGCTACACCCCATCTGGATATATGCATCGAAACACTGTTGGTCAGTTGGTCCTGAGAAAACAAAGTCAGTTTCAATGGCTATTTCGATGACTTCATCATTAACAATCGACTTCAAATCGTTTAAAGATTGATTGCTCTGCTTGAAAATTGCAACGATGCGATGGATGTGATTATCCAGTTGGCGCACATTTCTGGGCCAGGATTTTCCGGATAACGGAAGGAAGGTATCTGCTGATATTTCTTTGGGCGTTTTTACGCTTTCAATTTTCGCGTACTTATTGAATAGTACCTCACCTATGAGAGGCACATCCTCTTTACGGTCATCAAGTGGGATCAGGTCAACTGTGATCCCCTTAATTCGACTATATAGATCTTCTCGGAATAATTTATTCTGTATCTGTCTTTCAAGATCAATATGGGTAGCTGATATTACTCTGACATCGACCTTAACTTCTTTCTGACCTCCAACACGAGTAAATGTATTGGATTCAACTGCCCTTAATAGCTTGGCTTGTTGTCCTAATGGTAAATCTCCAATTTCATCAAGAAATAAAGTCCCACCATCTGCTAATTCAAAAGCTCCCTTTTTATCAGCAATTGCACCTGTAAAAGCTCCCTTGACATGACCAAAGATCTCTGACTCAAATAAGGACCCAGTGATACCTGCACAGTTAATGGCGATAAAGATGCCCTTTCGTTTTGACATTTCATGAATAGCATTCGCCAATACATCTTTACCGGTACCCGTTTCTCCAGTAATAAGAATCTTCATTTTCGAGTCAATTATTGGTTGTAGTGTCACAAGCGAATTTAACAGGGGCTTATTTCTCGTGATAAAGGGTGTCTTAAGCTTTGCTAACTTGATGGCCAGAGAGCTCTCACGGGTATTTAGCAGTTCAGTTTCTTCCTCAACATCCACGTTTTGATCTTCTGGAGGGGAATATGGTATACCAGGTTCATGTATAAAATATTGACTTGGTGCATTTAGTAGAGGATACCCATCCTGATTTAGCCGGCTTAGCACCAATTTTGGCAAATCCTCAATACTCTCCCCAAGTGACAAATCGTTTAAAATCTTCAGGGGTGTAAGTTCACGACCTGCAATGGAGTATAAAGTTTCTCGCTTAAGCGGATCTGTGTGTATGATCAGATCAAATTGTTTAAAGCCCTCAAACCCCTGGCTGTTTCCCATGATGATAATTGAGTTGTAAATGTTCTGCAGGAGACCAAGTATATCATATTTAGGCTTTCCGGATTGGAATAACTTCAGCAAGTTTTGCAGTTTTTCTAGTTTCTCATCAGATCCGCCGGCGCACACTTCTAAAAACAAATTCCATGAATGATAAATAATCCGCGAAGACTCTTTCATATTATTTATTGAGAGCATAACGGGGTCAAGTCTTTTTACACTCTGGTATTTTGGTAAAGTAAGGATAGCCTCCATTCTCTTCTTAATCAGAGATACTATGAATTCAGGAATATCATTCACAAGATCCATGAACTTCTTCTCATCAAACACTTCATGACCTTTGAAAGGATATTCTAATAAGTAGAATGCTTCAATATTTTCAGGTTTTTTGCTAAAAAAGATATCCCGGTCTTTTTCAAAATGAGAGGTATCCTTATAATATTCTAAAATGATATCATCTTTTATGTGATAAGTGTGTTCTCGGCAGGTATCGAACTCTTGCAACAATTTTTGAATTAAGATGTCCATCAGGATTCACTGGTTCCTATCGCATACCACTGAACTCTTATCTCAACAATATCTAATATGCTGCAGTGATTTTTTAATGTCTTAAAATCATGGAGAAGGGATTCTTTCTGGAAATTCATAGAACTCAATTCACATCAGGAATCTGGAACTTTGAGACAGCTATCCATTTAATCACAATCACATTAATTCTAGAATCACTCCATGTTGAAACCACTAAATCAAACCCGGTTGAACTTATGTTTTTTGAATATACGTCGAATGTTGTGTTACCCCTGCTATCAGAGTCCAATGCCACAATAGAAGGTATTATATCAACGACACCCTCCAATTCAGTCTCAAATTTAACTGATATGGTGGTGTCCCTGGTATCTCCCCCTTTAACATTCATAAGGGTCTCATCTTTTTTAAGCTTTTCTTGCCCAGACGCAAGAATCCCTCCCGAAGAACTCTCAAGAGCTTCGAGACGCTGCTCTAATTCTTTACACCAACCGATAACATCTAGCACTGATTTTGGCTTATCACTCAAGGGTTCCTCCAAGTACGATACATTTTGCTACATTAACTATCCAAGTTCGGACAAAATAGCAGGCTTTGCTATCCAAGTCACGTAGTAATCTATCCTAAACAACCTGAGTTAAAGAAATAGGTAAGCGATCTACCTATTTCAATGTGCTTCACAGCTTTTCTACGGCTTCCGTTATCTCTTCTGATAGGGCGAATGAATAAACTGTACTGGTTTGGTAATTTTGATGACCGAGTTGCTGCTGCACCAAACGAAGGTTCTTTGAGACTCTAAGCAACTCACATGCATACCGGTGTCTACAGGAATGCACGCTATAACGAGCCGGCAATCCACTGCGTTTAGCCCATTTCTTAAAGACCTTTTGTATAGCAGTCGAAGTCATGAACTCTTGACGGACTGATGGGAATAAATATGGGCTGTTAGAATCTCTATAATCCAAATACTCCTGGATGATACTCTTGAGACTAGAGCTGAACTTCACCTGGCGAAGCTTATCTCCTTTCCCATGACGAACGATCAATGAGTTGCCACCACGCTTAAGATCGATGTCTTCTAGCTTTAGTTGACCGATCTCAGAAACTCTTAACCCGGTTCCTAAAGCAAGTTCGATAATACAATTGTCTCTCACTGGTCCTTGATGTGCCTTGGACTTTGCAATGATAACGGCTGCTTCTAAAGTTTTGCGAAGCGCTTTCACCTCATCTTCACTCATGAACTTATCGAATGTTAATATCCATTTTGAATTCATAACAGACCTTGATCTGAAAATGAGTAGAATCCATCTCCAATTACTAAATGATCCAAAAGTTGACAATCAATCACGCTTAATGCGGAAGCTAGTTTCTTTGTTAATGCTCTATCGGAATTGCTTGGCGAAACCTCGCCGCTAGGGTGGTTGTGAAAGCAGATGATTGCTCCACTTTCAAGTTCGAGAAGGCGTTTAACGATATTACGAGGGAATACAGCAGCTTGACTTAAGCCACCTGAGCTAACTAGCTCTGTTTGGATAATTTGATTCTGTGCGTCCATATAGATAACACAAAAGTGTTCCTGATCTTTAGGAAGTGTAGCAAGAAAGGCACGACCATGGCTATCCGCTGCGTTAGCAGACTGCAAACGCTCTCCGCGTAATCGCTGGAAGCGTCGTTGGTACTCCTCCTGAATGATGTTATCCGGTAAGTCCTTTAGTTGTGGATTCATGATTAGATCTCCTGTTAATGAATGAATAATTATGATGATGAGTTCACCATGATTCTTATTCCAGGTTTTCTAGCTCTCGGAAGTAGCTGTTGATCGATTTTGTGGTATAAGAACTATATGAGATATTTCTTTGTGTCTCTTAAAATCAATCTTAATGAAATGAGGTATAAAATGACATTACTACTACATAGTGGAGGGGAGGCTGCAAGTATTGAGGAACTGGCCGCTATCCCACTTCCAGAAGAAACCCGAAGCTACAAACCAGTTTCACATCAAGCGCTAGCAACCATGCTTAGTACTATCGCTTCAGATCTGCTCCCTGAGTTTGAGTTAGTAAACATGCAATTCGGATTAGCTCGTGACGGAGCTCAGATGTTTGGTGTACACACGTTTAAGAATGGTAGTTCAGCAATGGGCTTATCCATTGGATTCAGGAATAGCTATAACAAGAGTTTGTCCGTGGGTATAGCAACGGGATCGAGCGTTTTCGTATGCGATAATTTGTGTCTACATGGTGATGTAACAGTATTAAGGAAACATACACTTAACGTTGTCGCATCCATTGAGGCGTTAGCATTGTCGGCTATCTACAAATCCCGTTCTGCGTTCAATCAGATACAAGAAGATGCGGAAGTTATGAAAGGTATTCCGCTTACTGATGAAGATGCCTATCGGACAATTGGATTGCTGTACGGTAACGGAGTATTAACGCCAAGGCAACTACCGGTAGTTAAAAATGAATGGCTAAAGCCAAGTCATGTGGACTTTGAAGATCGCAATGTATGGTCTTTTTATAATGCTTGTACTGAGAGCTTAAAAAGTAGCCCGCCACAGTCAATCATGGAAAGGCATCTTGCCCTACATAACCAGATCGTGGGGCAACAAGCCCACGACTGAAATTATCAATTACACAATAATCACAAATGAAAGGAATGGAGTATATGTTCAAAATCCCTAGCATCGTTATCAGAGTGGTAACTGAAGCGGCTAAAGAAGTAGTGAAAATTGTTATTAAAAAAGGAATCAAGAAATGAATCCAAAACGGATATCAAAAATCATTAAGCACACTGGTAAACTTTTAAAGGTGGTGTTGACGGAAATATTTGGTGATCCACAAGAAAAGGAGGAACCAAATGACCACAAAACAGGAGATTCTGGAAACGATTGAGTTACGCCAGAGCACCTTAAAGACATGGTTATCGTGTCCGCTCATGTACCGGTTTAGGCATATAGATAAGCTTGAACCAGCCTTTCGTTATCCAGGTACGATACACGGGAGTGCTTTACACATGGTCTTGAAGCAGCTTCATGATGGTGAGATGGATGGTGATTTGAGGTCGCTCTATATCAAGGCCCTTAATCATTATCTGTATGCGAGTGATGAATCTCATATCCCTGTGCGCTGGAAACGGGACATGGCTAAAGAGATTGAAGCTCTGACAAAGAATGGAGTTGAAATCCTTGAGAACTATCGGAGCAAAGCATATAACCGTGATGCTATAGTCTTGTTCTCTGAGGTTCCATTTAGAGTAAAGATACTCGGGTATTTATTCACTGGTACTATGGATCAGTGCCGTAAGAATGTTGATGGGACAATCTCATTGATAGATTTTAAATCAAGTAAGATGCGTCCTAACCAGTATGCTATCCCGAATGATCTTCAGCTTACGCTCTATTCATACGCCCTAAAGTTCGGTGAAGTCTTAGTAGATGACATCTGGGTGAAACCAAATATGATGGTAGACTCAGTTGGAATCTATTTCCTTCGTGGACATGAAGTCTATAAACGCAAAGTTGTCGGAAAAGAGATTGGCGATGAGAAAGGTTCGCCCTTCATGATGACCACGAAGACCATCCAAGACCTTCGTGCTTTTAGACATGAAATAAGAGCCCAGTTATCTGCTATGGTCAAGCCCTGGTATTACCCAAACACGGCAAGCTGTTCGTTCTGTACTTACGCTACGCACTGCGTAAGTCGGAATGATAATGTGCCGGAGAAGGATGCTGAACTAGCTCATGAATTGTTAGCTGAATTAAAGTTGGCCTAAGCCAAAGAAAGGAAATAATGGAAAATCAAATGATAGAAACCGACGCAGTTAAACAGGCTCTTTCTGTTGCTGGGTGGGATCTGGATAAGGAATTGGAAGGGCTAAGTACTGCTGCTTCCAATTTCGAGCTTCCGCGTGTCCGTATTGAGCATAAAAAGAATGGCAAACACCACCTGTACATTGATACCGGTGAGAGTTATCTGGATAGTGCATCTCAGGAGATAGATGTAGCTGGGAATATGCTTACAGGAATCGTATTCGCTGAGCAGGGAATACGTGCTCTGTGGGAGGAAGGAGCGGAAGTTCCTTTGTGTTCTGCGATAGATGGGGTGCCTGGAGGAAAAGAACCTTTGGCTATTTCGTGCAATCTGTGCGAGCACTCAGCTATAGGTAAATCATGTAAACCAAAAGCAAGGCTGTTCTTGTTAGCAGAAATCGATGGAGATGTAAGACCATTGGTCTTTGCACTGAGCCCTACCAGCATCAAGCACTGGAACGCTCACAAGAAGAAGTTACAACGGTCTAACCTGCCTGTTGTTGCGGTTTCTACAACTTTCAAAACTTTGGACGTAAAGAAGGGTACCTATCGCTGGGCTGAAGTTAAGGTCGGCATAGATGGTATCGCGACTAAAGAAATGTTAATACTCGCGAAACAAGCAAGGGATCAATTCGAAGAAGTGACGAGAGTAATCTCGAGTCATGACTACAGTGATCCAGGTGACCAAAACGTGGAACCGTTTTAGGACCGTAAAAAGAGAAGTATCCATGTGATGCTTCTTTTACCTCATATCCAATTGCCTATAGAGGCTGTAAAATTTTCCAAAAATTAAAAATACGGATTTGATATAGAACCCAAAAACCAAGTGGACCTCTCGATCGAATAACCTGGTACTTCATATTTGACGGGTAGGGTCCCCGTTTTGGAAATCGTTGGGGCCGATTAATTATTGAGTTAATACTAAGCTTGACAATATTAGTACCTAGGGGGTTCTAAAAGTTTCAATCTCAGAATACACATTCACCTCTTCAATATCTTGGGAATATCCCGCCACAAACCAGAAGTACCGTGTGTTTGCATTCAAAGGGAGACCGTTGTTTGGATAAGCAATGTTAATAGTACTTTCCGAGGTCGCCTCCACCTCAGCTTCCCATATATCACCTGTCTGGGAGGATGTTCTGACAACTATTTTGTATTTAACAGCATTACCGATATTTGTCCATTCGAATGTTGGCGTTAACCCTGTGGCCGTGTCATCATTAATTGGTCTGATCAATTCTGGTATCTCAAGGGGAGTATCAGAGACAACCATGGAAGGATCACTGGCAAGTCCACCTAGATCAAAGGCAACTAATTTGTAATAATATGTTGCGCCAGGAACCACATCATCATCGATATAGAATGCTTGAGTAGCTGAATCAAGAAAGGTGGTTTCATTTGGGATGAATAACGCCGATGCAGCAGATTTATAGACTCCATAGTGCGAAAAATCTGATTCAGTATTAGCACTCCATAGCAGTTCAACATTTGTAATGAATTCTGATGGAATGTTGTGAGCCCGTATCATTAAAGAGTTAGGCGTGGCAGGACTGTGAAGATTTATGGGTGTCAAGCTTACAATACTTGAGAATTCACTAATATTTCCTGGGAGATCTCCAGCTGTAATCTTGTAACTATATTCCGTCTCGTAATCCAATCCAAAATCCAAGTACTCCGGGGTGGGTGTAGAGTCGATTTTGCTGAAAAACCCAGATCCGGAATCTCCATGTATATAATATATACTAACACCATCAGTATCTGAATTGGTAGACCAAGTTAGATAAATTTGACCATCTCCAGATAAATTTGGATCATATGTAAAACCACTAGGTGCCTGCGGAGCCACCAGGTCTGGCGCAGTCTGAGATAAGATTTCTGAAAGAGAACTAATATTTCCAGCACCATCCTCAGCAGAAACTTTATAACTATATTCAATATAATAGTCCAAATTTGTGTCGAGATAAAGGGTGTCGGCTGTACTGCCAATTTCACTAAAATTACCGGTTCCTGAGTCTCGATAAACATGATAAATGGCAACAGCATCGTTTATAGGTTCTGCCCAGGATAAATGAATTTGACGATCTCCAGATAGATCGGGATTATATGACAACCCTGCAGGGGCGGCAGGAGCTACAAGATCCCTGGGTACTTGGGATACAATGTTTGAAAAATCACTTTCGTTTCCATTTTTGTCCAAAGCAGAAACTTTGTATCCATATTCAATCAAATAATCTAAATCAGTATCCAAGTAGAAATTATTTGTGGTACTACGAATAAGGACAAAAATCCCATTCCCAGGCTCTCGATAAATGTTGAAAGCTGACAGATCTTCATCTAAGGGTGCTTCCCAGGACAGATATATTTGAAGATCACCTGAAAGATTCGCATCATAAACTAAATTTAGAGGTGAACCGGGTGGTGTTGTATCCTCATCGACAGGATCTTCACAACTATTGAAAACAAACATCAATGATAACGCACAGATTAAACGTAAATAATTGTTCATGTAAATCCCCACTATTTTGTCCCTTAGTATAATGAGACTGACTTATGTATAAAGCGTTTTTTCACATGGCCAGTATTGCAGTTTAAGTAACTACCGCATTTTTAACAGAAGCACCAACCGTATTCCGTCTCTTTCGATACAGAACTGTTACCCAGTAGGGCTTAGCGTCGATTTATGATCATACCATTCTTCTAACAACCCTATAGTTTGAAAAATGGAAAGGGCCGATATTTCGACCCGTTTATTTACTTCTTTATTATGAAATGCTTCACTGCCTTGTTGAGGAGGTTTAAAAACTCTGCATGTTCATCAGGATCCTCACTCTTAAGCAGCATGTACATCTCTGTTGAAAACATCCAATCTTCTTCAGGTGCCAGTATAGGATACGCTGGGTCTTCAAGTCCACATCGGTATCTCGTATGCCCTCCGACTCTCCACCATTCGCACCCAAATTGTTTAGGTCTTGGTTCAACTCTATAGGTCTCACCATTGAAGTCAAATTCAACTGCTGGTTTCTTTCTATAATATCTCATCTATTTGATTTGATTTATGGGACAGGTCTCTTGTACGAGATCCCGTCAGAGGCGAAAAAAGTCGCCCGACTTTACCTTTTCTCATCACGTTGTGGCTTTCGAGCTGTGCTAAAAGCCGCTGTTCTTCACTTACTACTTGCTCTGGAGGCTCATGAAGACGTGATCCCACTGTTGGTTTTTGACTAAAAAATCTCATCGTATTGCATCCACGGTTTTATCTATCTTAGTCCTACTATCTTTCACTAATGAAGCAAATAAGGCAGCTAGGGCCTGTTGCTGATAATCAGTAAGTTCTTCTAAGCAAAACTCTATGTTATTCTCGGTAATATCCAATTCTCCTAAGGAGTCCTGTTTACCCTGTTCTACGCTAATTTTATATTTGAAATATTTCATAATATTCCTCCTTTATCATTTGTAATAGATGTAAGAGATAGAATTCGCATCTCTTACGCTCTAAGTATATGTTTATATTATATATAGCTAATTTGTAATTGTAAGAGATCGATATTAGGCTGGGGACAGGGAGGTACTCTAGTATATACATATTCTTCTCCCCCCCAATAATAGATATATCTATTACATTACCTAAATATGCCCGCAAAGCCTTACTGCACAAGGGTTTAGCGTGTAAGAGATATCTCTTACAACCTCTTACATCTCTTACATTTTTAGCTCTCATCGGATAAATCTCTCGAATTCCAGTTAATCTTGAACCCCTGTTGAGGATTATTGGCTATCCGGACGGTTTTTGCCTTACCTAAATGGCCAGTTGCTAATCTGCCGAAAGCAACGGTGGTCAGTTTCTTGCCATTAATATTATTGTATAGATCACACAGATCATTGACTGAAACTTTGTCTGCACCCGCAAGATTGAATATGATTGAATTGATATGATCATTTTTCTTATCAACATCAAAGCCTGATAACTCAACGACCACATTCTCTTCCAGCCAATCCAGATCACCCTTATTCACAGCATCAAAGAACATATCAGCATTTGTCTGTGACATGATCTGCAGGATTCGTTTCGGCTCATTATCAATTACTTTACCGATCAGTGCTTCATCAACAGGATACTGTTTCAAATACCACACAAACTCTTGAAGCTCATCTTCTACCAATGACTGCAACTGGTAATAACCAGGCCACCATGGCGTATCATGAAGCTTTACTTCCTGTCTAGGTGCCACATTAAACCGCCTATCATTATCCGATAGTGTTATGGCATCCCGGCGATTTGTTGCAAATAGAAACGAGCAGACGTTCTTGCCATTGAAGCGATCTTTGTTTTTGCCTTCTATCTGAATATGCTCATCTGTGATAGCTATCTTCATCTTCTCAATGGTTGCCAGACCTTTGCTCTCGCTTCCAGAGAAATTACCGGAAACCTCATTAACCAACACTAACACGTTGTCTGTTAAGAATGAGTTAAACTGTGTTCCGAAAGCATCCTGATCAGTTTGTGCGCAGTATTGGGTTCCAAAGATTACCTGGAGTACTCTTGAAAAGAAGAATCCTTTCCCAGTGCCCTCAACGCCTTGCCACAAGTATGAATTTATCAGCTTCTTCCGGTTTTGAGTGAACCAGGCTAGATCATTATAGAATCTGTCAATAATTTCTGTATCATCCGTCATGATATGATCAATTAGATTGCCAATATATTTGGGCCTCTTAGCCACATGTCCGACTGGGACAGCATTTTTCAGTAGGTCAGTTACAGAATATTTATTCACATAACCCTTATCAAATTCTGCACGCTCATCACTATTGAAGATCAGTTCATATCGAGCTCTGGGGAACGTACTGGGGTAAGGAACTTTGTGGCTTTTGCAAAACTGGGTAACATGATCTGTCCCACTCTGTTCCCGCACAACGAATTCATCTATGCCAGGCTCTTTGCATCCACCCATGTATTTTGACTTCAAGGTATCAATGAAAACGAGCTTATCATCAAGGGCTAACCTGTAGATGTATCCATCAACTTCCTCGAAATTGTAAACTCCTTTGTTTCCCAGATTACGAGATTGACAACTGGAGCAGAAAAGGAATGGTAGATCATCATCACTCATCAGTATAACTGCATTATGGTTATCACCAGATCGTTCTTCAGATAATCCACAGTAAGGGCAGTAGATGGGTTCGTCAGGTTGGATATCCTTTATTGGGACCTCTTTACGATCCGCATCAAATACCACATCGGATAGCTGAACTAATTGCTCTATTTTCTTCTGCCAACTTTTAGCGGTCACTTTCTGCCGATACTTATCAAGATCTGGAATCTCTTTCCATTTCAAAGGTCCCTGACTATTCCGAAAGCTGGATACTTCTGTGGTGCCATGGGCAAAATAGCGAGCCTGTCCCATGAAGGATTGATCGATAGTTGGATACTTATTTTTAAAATATCCTTCTAGCGCTTTAAGATCAGAGACATCAGTGATAGTTTCATCTAATGGGATAAATCCGCGAAGACGATCACATTTAGGAACGACCGTTCCATCCTGCTTTTCTTTTGGTTTTTGGTGATTTTGACTGGAGTAGATATAGCTGTCGAATTTCCAGGATTTCTGATCATCTATTAACTGAGATGATGATACACTGCCATCATCAAAATCAAGCATGATTGCATTAGTACCTACCCAGCTATCTGTTGATCTCTGTTCACCAGAATACTCGTTACAGCTGATGCCATGTTGAGTGGTTAGTTCACGGACTGAAGGCTCAGTCCAGGTATATTCTTTTAGGGACCAGCCGTTGGCTACCCTACTGTTATTGTGTTCTTTTCCTTTTGTTGGATCATAATGCCCATTGACACTGATCCGAGATTTATAGTTTTGCATATTTTTTTAATTGGTTTTTCCATAGTCTTATCCTTCTACAGTTAAGGCTTTGAGCTCGCGGATTGCTTTTTTGAATTTCAGTGGATCTACCTTAGCTTGATGCCAGTAATAGTCCCTTTTTAATAGTTGAAATGCTTCGCTATCCTCGAACACAAATAGTTTACGATCTCCTAATTTCCGAAGATCGCATAGTTCATATCCGTTTTGGCAAGCCACTGCAGCTAGCCATATGTCTTGTGTTGTTGTTTCAGTTGTCATTTTCATAGTTGTTTTTAATTCGTTTCCATTGGTTCGCCACCTGAGGCGGCATAAAAGCCGGGAGAAAAATCCTCCCGACTAGCAATATCAAAAAGCCCATTTAAGGGCGTCTCGTCTCTTCAATTTTCGTTGGGTTTCGTTTCTTCGATTAGGGAGGTTTTACGCTCTTCCCTATAATATAAATATACGGGGTTTTGGCCCATTTGTCAAGCGATATCTACTATTAAATACAGATACTTACGTAATATTTATTGAGCCCATTTAGAATTTTAAATCATCTAAAATCCTGTTTACCGTCCATACCAACATCCCTAAATTTTAGATCATCGCGTCCTCGTCCATCCTGGGAAGCCGGTTTTCTCTCATGAACCTATAAAACTGCACATTTTCTGGAATAAGAATAACATCGGAAGATTATAATTAGCATTAGAAGAGAGTAGGCGTTCCGAAAGCTACGGAAAAACTACTCATCTCTGGTCCTACGGAAATGTGAACCACATTCATGGCGCACACGTAGGGTATTCCTATCAGATGTATACATCTGGCAAGCAGGGCAAAGTTGTTCTGCTATCGCCCATAGGGCATTGGCGGCAACGCTAGGATACAAGGATGGATTAATCATGAGATAAGTCATGAACCGGTATCTATTGTCACGGAGGTTTCAAGAGCCTTCAAAGACTTAATCGTAAACTGAGGGGCACATCGAGTAATTGATGTGTGACGCTCGGGATGCAATGCAGGTAACACCTGTGCGCATGTGTCTGGCGACAGACTGGCGAGGATATCGTGACCCGAAAGGGCAAAATCGAGACCATCTTGCAGGGTAGCTGGATTTAACTCCAGCTGATCAAAGCCTGCCAGACTTCTAATGCTATTATTGGTCCAGATTGAAGTTAGTATTCTTGGATTCACATTTTAACTTCAACCATCAGATCAACAAACTAAAAGCAAAAACATCGTGATATCACCGAATTGAGGAGAGTTTTACTATGAACATTATATCGGATGATTTAGACCGGATAGCTATTCGCGAGTATGGTGATGAATTATTTGAAAATGAACAATTCCTGGAGGCTATTCAAGCCTACCAGCTAGTGCTTGATAACTTCCCGTCAGACATGCTCGCTCGTTACGGGATGGCAGAATGTTTCTTTAAATTGGAGTTGGACGGATTGGCATTACAAGAGCTAGAATATTTAAAAACGCACAATGATGATTTTAGTTCGATGGATCTTGATCAAATTGAAGAAAACTATAAATTCAACATTGTTGATATACTCTTAAGTACTGGTTGCCTCGAAGCTGCAATACCTATTTTAGAAAAACGCATCAAAGAGGAGCCAGAAGACCATGTTTCTCATGGACGCCTTGGGTTTGTATATGACAACTTAGGTGATCATGCTGCTGCATATGAAAAATACACAGACGTTTATAACTTATTTGATACTCCAGAGGATAGATCAATCGTATTGCCCATGAGGATAGAATCATGTAAAAAGTTAAACGACAAGAAACAGGTTGCTGTTTTATTAGCTGAAGCGTGGGAATTAAGGAAGTTAGGGTACAACACAACAGATTTACTCTACCATCTTTCAGCAGATAAATATAACGAAGGTAATTATCAAGAATCCCTTGACCTGTTACATCAAGCTTTGGAGTCTGAAGAATCTGCCGAAGAAAATGCAGAGAGTGAAAGTATACACGGAAATAAAAGATATTTTAGCGGGATCCTCGCCTTGAATATTGCCATGGATAGAAAGGAGGAGGCGAGAAGGCTTTGTAATGAATGGATTGATAAGTATGGTGAATTGGAGGTCACCAGCCAGAGAGAGTATGAGAGATCTGGCCAAGTTGACGCCTGTATCCAAAGCTTGAAAGATGCTATTCTTATGACCCGTCTTGCAGATTCTATATTTATCAAGACTGCAGCACCCTCGCTAGAATATTTGTACAAAGCATTTGCCGCTAGGATGCTTAAAGATGATGAAAATGCATATCGTGAATTTGTAAATTATAAGCAACGCATCAAAGAGCAAAAGGAGGAAGATGGCTATAAATTCGAGGAAGTGTGGGAGGAGCTAAAACAAATTCCCCAGGATATTAGGGATTTTGAAATTCCTGATAATGATCCACCCTTGGCAAAACTTGTGGATGACTACATCGAAAAATATGGGAAATAAGAAATTGAAGGAGATCATATTCTCCTTCTTTTAACTCACAATTCACGGAGAAAATAATGGCAAAGAACATTGAAGTGTGGTATTCAGTTAACAATGATTTCTGGAAATCTGAGCCCGTATATGAGTCCGATGTAAATATGGCGGGAATGCAAACAGGCTTTACTCAAAAAGTGAAAACAGGGTTCAGCCCCATTCACACATTTCATACTCCAGCAGAAGTATATGATCACTTTTTAGAAGCCACTGAATTAGCTAACGGTGGCATGTACTATGTCTTTTGGCAAGTCACTCAGAATCGTCCTCGTGAGGAATGGAGTAAAAAAGTATATACCATGGCCGAGCTTAGAAAAGCAACGGATACAAAAAAGTTCATAAAGGACCAGTGGAAATAGCGGTCTTTAAATATTTCTATCCCCGTTAATCCCCCCAAGCCCTTGGGAACTTCGGTTCCTGGGGGTTTTCTTTTGATTAGATGCACTCAAGGGCTAGATTCAAGCGAGTCTAACGCATAATTTGGGGGTAAACCTGAGTACTATGTCTAAGTATAAATGTCATTCCTGTGGATATTCTGCAGAAGTTTGGGACGAACCTGATAAAGCACCAATTGCTACGGTGGATACTCGTCACTGTCTAGGGTGCAAATCCCTGGTCGAAGTCCCAATAGAGTTTCATGGTGGAATGTTTACTGACGATAAAGATGTCGTACCTAGTTTTCTGAATCGGTGTCCTGACTGTAATTCGTCCAATGTGCAAGCCTGGGATGCTAAGCATTCTTGTCCTAAGTGTGGTGAGCATATGACGGCCTTGGAGACAAAATGAAATGATAGATATATTAAACGTATGGATCACTAACAGAAATGCTCAATCCGGCAATTTTAGAGAGACCTAAAAATGGGATTATTTAAAAGAAGATTAAGAAAGCTAAGCTATAACCAAATGGCTCAAAAGGCATTTGAGGTCTATAAGGAGTGGATTCGCGTTGAAGCTTTGCTTGCAAAAGCTCATAATCGAAAGAAGTGGATTAAGAAAGAGGGCTGGGATTATGATAAAAAAGCACATGCAGAAGAACACAAATACTTATATGCATTTCTGACGATTGAGACTACTCCATACGTGTTTAAGTGTTATGATAGCGAATTCAAAGAAGCACTTAAATCACAATTTAAACAAGAAGACACTACATTTGTCTTTGATAGACTATCTACATATCAAAAGGTCTGGGATGATGCCGGTGAGAAAATGATTGCTGGTGGAACAGGTGGGGAAGCTAACCTTGCTATGTCTATCTCTAGCCAAGCTGTCTTATTCCGGTTTGGAGAGGACGATACAAATCGCCTCCAAAACACCATCATGTTTGGCAGTACGGTTAATGCCTTTTCTCAGGAGCTGGGTTTATTGAAAAAGAAATATGAGCTAATTTCCTGATTGAAAATTATTAGGAATCTTGAATACAAAATTGTGTTAACGTTTTAAGCCGGAGAGATATAAATATGGATCTAATCTATCAAAATCCGTTTCGAATACTTGCACTACCTATTACTGCAAGTGAAAGAGAAATTGTAAAGCGTATTGGTGATCTGTCGATCTATGCTGAGATGGGAAGCGATATTGAATATGACTGTGATAACTACTTTATCGACAAACCCATCAGAACACCTGAAACTATAAATGAGGCTAAGCAAAAGATAG
>Ga0233449_1001582_pt1 | contig 20050 bp, 17 predicted proteins | sample SI_124_October20_FD_183012 | JGI IMG/M metagenome (GOLD analysis project Ga0233449, IMG submission 183012) | Seawater microbial communities from Saanich Inlet, British Columbia, Canada - SI_124_October2016_200_MG | ecosystem: Environmental > Aquatic > Marine > Inlet | place: Canada: British... | reverse complement strand
GAGGTGTCGTTGCTTGTTGCTGTGGGAAATAATGATACATTGAGATCCAATAATTTTATTTTTTTTAATTGAACTGGCCGCCATTTTGCTGTTAAATTTTCGTTTCTAATGTTAAAATTAATATAGCAAAGTTCGCACAGTATTGCGATCTCGTTGCCTATTTCTACATTTTCATGAGTGTTCTCAATTCTTTTGTTGTCTTCATTAAAAAATATGCTATCTTCATCTGCGAATACAGTAAACGATGGAATATTATTTAAATTATTTGAAAGATAACTGTCCAGTTTTAGTTTTGCGTTACTATCAGAATTTATTTTTTTCTTTATTGTTTTTTCAATACATTTAATTAATGGAATACTTTCTGACGATGTTGACAAACCAACAGTTATACCAAGTGATTTGTGATGAAAAGTTTTGTTAATTATTTTACATTTGTCAATATATACCCAAAATTTATGCAATGGTATATCGGATGATGCATTGTAAGGAACTAATTTTTTGCTAAAAAAATTGACAACTTCTGTTTCATATCGTATCTCATCTAATTTAATGTCTTTTTTAGTCACAAGTTCATCCATATATATTTATTTGTTATATGACTAATAATAAACATATCATCTTAAGTATTTTCAATTTTAGTAAACATATAAAAGTTGAAAAAAATTGAGATTATAACAAAATTTACATAAAAACATACAAGATAATCAATTTATTATAAGATATATGCCAAAAATAAAATTAGCTGCTATAAAACAATCTTCAAAAAAAATATATATGTCAAATAAACAACCTACTAAAACCAAAAAAAAAATGGATGCTGAAAATGCAATGAAGCCATCACTTGAAGCATATACGCAAGAAAAAATAAATGATTTGTTTAATGATGAACTGGGTGGTGATTACAATGAAGGAAATGAAGATAACATAACTAATATCGGTTCGCAAAAAGGAGCTTCATACAAAAGTGAAGTGCAGTTAACGGAGCGATACAGGCCAAAAACATTAGATGATATAGTTCAACAAGATGAAATAATTAAAGTATTAAAAAAAACGTTGATCACTGGAGAACTTCCACATTTATTATTTTTTGGAAATCCAGGAACTGGTAAGACATCCACAATAATAGCATTGGTCAATCAATTATTTGGTCCAAAAATAGTAAATGATCGCGTGATTGAGTTGAATGCGTCAGACGAGAGAGGTATTGGAACTGTAAGAAATAAAATTATATCGTTTACAAAAGTTGCGATTGGTTCAAAAGATCCAAATTATTTATGCCCTGATTATAAGGTTGTTATATTGGACGAAGCAGATGCGATGACTCCTGAAGCACAGGAAGCACTTAGAAAAGTTATGGAAAAAAAATGTGGTATTACGCGATTTTGTTTCATATGTAATTATATTGATGAAATAATAGATCCAATTGCATCAAGATGTACACAATTTCGATTTAAACCGTTGGATAAAAAATCAGTGGTTAATAAAATATCCACGATAGCAAAAATAGAAAACATAAATTTAACAAATGAATGTGCTGAGACAATTCATGACATATCTGAAGGAGACCTGAGAAGTGCAATAATGATATTACAAAACACAAAATATTTAATAAATTACAATAATATAATTACATCTGAACACATAATCAAATTTACAGGAGGAATAAATGAAGATTTTTTAGTTGAATTTTATGATAGATTAACGAATGGACCATGTAAAGATATGGTTTCGTTAACGCAAACATTACAAAGATATGGATATCAAGTGAGATTTATATTAAATTATATAAAATCGTGCGTATTAAAATTTGATTTAAATGACATAGATAAAGCAAAAATATCACTAAAAATGTGTAGTGCAGACATGATGTTAACTGAAGGAGGTGATGAATATTTACAGTTATTAAATTTATTGCTATTTATAAATATGACGTTCAATTCTTCAAAAACATGTTAATTTGGCATACTAAATAATTTATTTATGTAAATATTATATAGTATAATTAATATAATCAACGTAAATATGAATGCATCTTCAGAAGAAATAAATAATGAAAATACTCATGTAGACGAGTTAAATTCTGTGATAGATATATCCAATCAATACAGTAACGAAAATAAAGCACTGAGAAGACAATTATCATTATATAAAATGACTGCATATAAATTAGCAAAAGTGACAAATGCACATAAACACATGAGATCCGTGTATTTTTACATGATGATATTTTTTATGGTTTTAAGTGTGTTGTTATTTGTCCATTATTACAAATGTAAAATAGGAAACAATCTTCCAAAAAATCCATTTGTAAACAATGCATCACCGCATAGCGACCATTTTGATTTTGCATTTGCACGTAAATAAAATTGATTTTATTATTTACAGATTTAATATCTTAACTGTTATTAAATGACATAATTAATCATGCAAACCGAAATCGATGAAAGTATATCTATCAAAATTGTGGGAATTTCTGGAAAAAAATTTAACGGAAAGGACACGCTTGGTGTATATTTTATTACTAAATATGGATTTAAGCGAATAGCTTTTGCAGATGCATTAAAAGATGCATGTAAGGCAATTTTTAATTTTTCTAATGAGCAATTGTACGGCAATGAGAAAGAAATTATAGATCCTTATTGGAACGTTACACCACGAAAAGTATTAGAATATTTGGGAACTGATTTATGTAGAAATCAGTTAGGTAATATATTGCCTGACGTTGGTAGCGATTTATGGGTAAAAGTAGCCAAGAAAAAAATAGAAGATACGTTAAAACAAAATCCAAATGCTAAATTCGTGTTTACAGATGTTCGATTTGAAAATGAATGTAAACTAGTGAAAGAATTTGGTGGAATAATAATAAATGTAGAAAGAGACTCAGTTAATAATTGCAACGAAAGTAATCGACATGTATCAGAAGATGGTATTCCAGCACACTATATTGATTGTGTTATCAAAAATAATGGAACAGTTGAAGATTTGCACGAGGCAGTTCGCAAAATAGTGGAAGTTTTGTCTGTATAATATTTTATTAATTGGAATAATTGTGAATTAAACTTGTTTATTTTATATTTTCATATATAATAAAATGTATAAAACGACGTGTGAAAACAATGCACGCAAAAATGAAGTGTGTAAAATATGTGGCAAAATTTATCGTTTAATATTTATATATAGCAATATAAATGGAAGCAGCAAACATTAGTAACCCAGATGCACCTCATATTATCAGACCCCAACGTTCTATGCAAAATTTAGATCACTTAGATAACGTACGACCAACTTTTAAATCATCACAACCAGTACAGCATATACAACCACCACAGCCATCACAATCAATAAAACCAACACAATCCGCACCATCGATGCAAATAGTTCCAAAAAGCGTAAGCATGTCTTCGCCAGAGGACATAGATCAAATAGTTGATCTAGTTGGATCAGATCAACCAAAACAAAAGAGATTAAAACTTCCAAAATTTGGATTTTTGAAATCTGGAAATGACGGAATTGAAAAATCACTAACAATAAAGGGAAAAAAAATACCTCGCGAAACGTTATATTTATTTATTGGCATAATTTTTGTAGCTGGAATACTTTGGTATATTGGAAGACGTGAAAAAAAACGATCTAAAAGTGTTAAAGAACATAAAGACGAAGATGCGTAAAAATCCGAGTGATTTATATTATGAATTTTTTAATTAAATTAATTGGTTACTTTATTTTTTTGATTACATGTTTCATATATGATCATTAACACTATATAAAATATTGCATGTAATAAAATTCCATATGTTGTCGGGCATGCATCGTTTGTAATCTGAGGTATTTTTTCAAATTTTGACGAAGCAAAGCCTGTAAATTTATACATATCGGCACTTGATATAAAAAAATATAACAAAGTTGCGTATAATGAAAACATAATCATGCCATGACGCTTTTTTTTAGAATTTATAATGTGTTTTAAACTAAACATTAATATTACGTAAAACAATATTACATGTAATAATTTCGATTTATATGTCGGACAATTTCCAGGCTCGTTGATGAATTCGTTGGATTTCATATATAGTTGAGGTAATGATGTTGAAATAAAAATAACAGATGCTATTCCAACATGTTTAATAAGTGATTCAGTGCTCATATTTTATAATATATATTTAGATATTATATTATTTTCACTGCAAGGTTAAAAATGTATTCTCAATATATAATACATTAACATACAAACTGATGAATAGTAAAATATATAAGTCACCCAATGATAGTTGCAATTATAACACATTTGAACTTCAAAATAAACTAAAAGTTTTTATTGTTGAGGATAATAGCATTGATTTGTCATGTGTCGCTATGTCGGTAGGTGTTGGATATGCAGATGATTCGGTACTTGGAATTGCGCATTTTTTAGAGCACATGTTATTTAACGGAACAAAAAAATATCCAGATGAAAACGAATATTCATCATTTATTAGTAAAAATGGAGGATATACAAATGCATATACTGCAAATGATCATACATGTTATTATTTTACTGTTCAGCCAACTGCATTATCAAAAGGATTGGATATGTTCAGTGATTTTTTTATAAATCCATTGCTAAATCCAGATTCTATTGATAGAGAAAAAAATGCAGTCAACTCTGAACACATAAAAAATATAACTAGCGATCCTTGGAGATTTCAAGAAATTATGAAAACTGCGATGTATAAATCAAATACATTAAGTAATTTCGGAACTGGATCGTCTGAATCTTTAGATATACCAAACATAAGTGAAGAGGTTAACACATTTTTTACGAAATATTCATCACATATTATGACATTATTTATAATTACAAAAGACAACCTGAATGATGTTTCAAATTTGGTTAAAACCCTATTTACTGATGTAAAATATTTGCCACAATCTTATTTGACAGATACTAATCAATTAATATATGATTATCCAAAAACGTTGGAAGTTGTGCCAATAACAGACGTTGATTATGTAACATTATCATGGGATATACCATCGTTTAAATATAATCCTTTACAATCTCCAGTGTCATTTATTTCACATATAATAGGACATGAAGGTAAAAATACTCTTCATTATATATTATCAGAAGCCGGATATATATTAAATTTGTCATGCGGCGTATCAACATATCATGGAAATAGATGCATATTTGATATAAATATTAAATTAACGAAAGCAGGATTTGAAAACAAAGAAGAAATTATTTCCGCGACGATGTCATATATTAAATTATTAAAATCATCCGTAAATACTGATCATATGCGAATGTTATATGAAGAACAATCAACGCTAAATGCATTAAAATTTAAATATTTTAAAAATGTTGATTCTGAAGATAAAGCAATGACGTACGTAAATTTAATAAATACGTATAGTTTTGATTTGGAAAATATAATGCTAATTCAATATGCTGACGAAAATTACAATCCGAACGTTAAAAATAATTTGAGAGATGTGTTGAATATCATGAATATTGATACCGCGATTGTCGTATATACCTCAAGAAATTACGATAATACCACAACGTTGACTGATCATAATTATGGAACTAACTATAATATATACAATAGGGGCGTTACAATAAATGCTATAACAAACACAATAAATATAGATAAAATGTCATTACCAGAAATAAATAATTTTGTTACAACTGCTGGCGATATTATAAAAATAAATAATGATATACCAACAAAAATATCTAAATATGGTATTAATTTGTATCATATGCCAACAAATAGATATAAAAATCCTTACGTTGATGTCAAAATAAAAATCGATTTACCGTTATCTATTATACATAAAAAAATTTTTGTTAGGTCAGTACTTTATTTTTCTTCGGTATTAGCATCAATAAATCACATATTATACACATGTAATATGGCAGATTATGATGTGTCAATGTCATTCGATTTGGGAACATTATATATTAGTGCATATGGAAATTATGAAAAAATCGAAAATGTGGTGGATATTATTATGAGTTCAATAACGAATAAACAAATAATTTTAAAAAACAAATTTGATATATCCAAAGAACATCTTATAACATCAACTGCAAATGAAATACATAATTCACCATATTTACGAGCAAGTGTAAAATTTCAAAAAAAAATGTGCGAATCATATTATGATAATTACGACATAATGTCTGTTCTTGACGATGACAATCTAGTGACATTTGAAAAAGTTGTAAATGTGTCGGATTACATATTTAATATAATTTCATGTGTAGCTATTGTAATAGGAAACTGCAACGAATTGATGTCAATGAACATACTTGACATATGTAAAAAATCGAAAAAAAATTACATATTTGATAATTATTCGGATGATAACACAAAATTAACAAAAAAATTCCGAAATTTTTCAATTCAAAACGGAACGTTGTTTTATAATACATACTCAATTCCAAAAATGGGAAATGAGATTGTCATTGGCAACTCAGAAAATGACTCAGAAAAAAATTCTGCTGTTGGGCATTTTGTATATATTTCAAATATTAATAAATCGACCGGCTGTTATATGAATTTATGCTTGTTGAAAATAATTGACTCGTTAATATCCTCAGAATATTTTGATCAATTAAGAACCAAAGAAGGATTTGGATATATTGTTGGGTCTGGAATTAAAACATATGGCCCCAAGTTAGATTATTCAATATATTACATTTTTCAAGTGCAATCACCTCACAAACATCCAGATGAAATAATTAGCAGAACTGAAAAATTTATATTGGATTATGCAAATGAAATAAACAATCTAACCAAAACTACATTATCAGAAATAATTGATGCTTTAATTTCACAAATTGAAACTCCACATTTAAATTTAAAAAGTATGTCAAATTTTATGTTTTATAATGAAATAGAGGCAGAAATTTTAGAGTTTAATTTTAAAAATATAATGATTGACACTTATAAATATATAACACTTGAAAATGTAAAGCAGTTTTACAATAACAAATTTATAGAACAAAAGAAAGCCGTAAGTATTGGATCATTAAAAAACTAATGCAAAAATTGAAATTATTAAACTAAGCGTAATATTAAATAATCATTAATATTAAACATATATAAACATTACACAATACTATGGAATCACTTGATCGACTTGAGCAAAAAAAAGATAGCATTATAAATATTTTACATAATTTAGATGAGCCTGATACATTTGATTCATTTGTTAATATTGCTAACGATGCAACCGCCAACGAAATATATAATCAGTTATTGTCAAAAAATAGAGATACAATAACAAAAATAATATCCAAAATAGGAAAAGACAATTCTCAATTATCAAGTATCAATCGGTTTAAAACAACTGACAAATACGATGCATCAGATGATTTGCATAAAGAATTAGATCGCGTAACTACCAAAATAAAAAAAATATCAAATGATACATAAAATATATCACAAAACTATTTATGATCTCGTTAATATTTTCTTCTGGATGCTTGAACGATGCTTGATCTAAAAGCGTTATTATCTGTTGTCATTTGAGATTTAAATCCTTCAAATTTACTTGCCAGTTCGGAATTTAATTCGGTTTTTAATTCACTGAACTGTTGTTTTATGTTTGCATTGGTTGCAGCAGATGTTGTATTTTTTGGTGCTATATTTTTATTATTAATATTGTTTATTTGTAATTCTAATAATTTTATTTTAGTATCCATATTTTTTAATAAATTTAATATTGTTAATATGTCATTACTTGTTTCATTAGAATTGGTATTTTCAACCGTTTCGTTGCTTTGATACCGAGGCGTACAACATATGGAACATTCATCTAATTTATTTTCGTATTTTTCACTCATTTTTATTATATCTATACTTTTTAGTAAAAAAAATACAATATGAACACACATCACCGGCAATTTTTGTGAATTTTTTGTGAATTTTTTGTGAATGATGTCATAATACTTCAAAGCAAATTACTTAGTCCATTGTATTTATTTTATTTATTTTAAATATACTTAAGAAAATGCATTATATTCTTTAGATAATGAATATAATTGATAAAAATAAATATGATGAATTTTCTGATATATTGACAGGGTGCAGAACAGCACTTGATGCACATTATTTTGGAAATAAATATGTTAAATTTAATCCAGAAATGAAAAGTATTGTGTTATCTATGATTAGTGGAAAACGATACGAATATATATTAGATATGAACACGATGATGACATTAATGGACAGATTGGACAGAATGATTTACAAAGACGACGTGATGGAAGTAATTGAAGATTATTTAAGTAAAACGACAGATCCAACACAACGAAAAACGTTATATAAAATAGCTAACTTAAAAATTATAAAACCAGAAATAATGAAACATCCAACGATCAATTTAATAAAAACAAATTTTATGACAAAAAAATGTCCTCATTGTAATTTGGAATGTTCATTGTCTGAAGATTCAACATATACTATTTGCGGATACGAAGACAAAATTACAGGATATAATTTGAAAGGATGTGGAAGAGATTGGTGTTTTATATGTGAAAAAATGTTATGTAAAAAATGGGATACTGATAAATTATTTTTGGATAATAATAAATACCATGACGACGTATGTTGTCAAAATCATGCGATAGAAAATGGAAATTTATATGAAAAAATGTATTGTCAATGTGACATAAATAATTATGTGCATAGATAAGTAAATATATTTATGTTTTGCGTTATATATATAGTTTTTTTAATACGTATATATAATAACTAATGAATTTGTGTAACAATCAAGCTCAACAGTATTTTTGTCAAATGAATCAGGCACAACCTGTACAACAGGTTCAACAAGTTCAATTTGATCCAATGGAAACTGCAAAAGATTTTTGTAATAGATATTATCATAACATGGCAAATCAAGGATTTCCAGGAGTTCTTAATTTATTTGATCCAAATGCTTCATGTAATTATTCAGGAGTAGAGCATAAGGGATTATATAGTGTGATGGTTGATTTAGCAAGCAATGGAATATGTAAAACAGTATATGATAATTTACAATTTGTAGTATTGCCTATTGATCAACAACATATTTGTATACATGCAACTGGTTTAGTTAAAGGTCTAACATTTTGGAACCAATATACTGCACAATATATATTTACTGAAGTATTCATATTAAGTTACGTAAACAACAGGGTCGCTGTGACAAGTTACGTGAATAAATTAATATAAATTAAGATTATTTTGAAGTTATGATATCATTTAATATGTCATAATTTATTATTGGCAACCATTGTCACTAAATATAATTACCATTTACCATTTACCATTAATGTAAAAAATGTTAAAACCCGAAAAAAAGTTGAAATGTTATGTGCAAGATTTCTCAATGTTAATATATATTATTACAACGTATATAAAATATGGAACAATCTACAATTTATCCATTCACAGAATTACGACAGCTTCCAGTTGATCCAACATATATTTCTCATGAAAATAATGTAAAAGAATACTGGCTAAAGCACGACATGCTTAAATTTGGCGTTAATCCGCAAAACGTGGATTTTAAAAAACAATTTAGATTTTACGATGGTCCACCATTTGCAAGTTCCGGTAATGTACACCAAGGAACATGTTTAGTAGGATGTATTAAAGATACTGTGTTACGATATAACACTATGCATGAATATGAATGTTCAAATATTATTGGTTTTGATTGTCACGGATTGCCTTCAGAAGGATACGCAATGAAACAATTAGATTTACATTCTTCAGCAGATATTGAAAAATTTGGAATTAAACAATTTAACGATTTTTGCAAAGAAATGATAATTTCATGTAAAGATTCATGGCAACCGGTATATGAAGCCATTGGAAGATGCGGTAATTTTGATAACGTTTATAAAACAATGGATACAAATTTCATGGAATCTGTATGGTGGGTATTTAGTCAATTACATAAAAAAGGATTAATATATAAAGGTTTTAAAGTATTGCCGTATTCTACAGAATGCGAAACACCGCTATCAAATTTTGAAGCTGGGCAAAATTATAAAACTGTTCAAACCAGATCAGCATATGTAAAATTTAAAGTATCTACAGATTTGTCAAAATATGTTAGTGGTGATGCGTATCTGGTTGCATGGACGACAACGCCATTTACGTTACCTTCAAATATTACATTATGTGTGGGACCTACTATGGAATATGTTATTTGTACGACAGATAGCGGAGATAATTATATTGTGGCAAAAACGTCTGTTGAAAACTTACATGTGGACGTTGTGAATATAATAGATTTTATGTTGGGTTCTGAAATGGTTGGAATTGAATATGAAAGAATGTTTGATTTTCTTGATTTCAAATATCACAAAATTATTGCAGATTCGTATGTCCGAGATAGTTCAGAAATTGGCACAGGTATTGTTCATATTGCTCCGTCATATGGAGCAGATGATTATAGAATTTGTTTGGCAAATAATGTTGTAACATCTACAGAATTGGATGAGTTAACGACAATAAATTCCAAGGGCAAATACTTACAATTTATGGGTAAGTATTCGGGAATGTATGTGTTTGATGCAAACAAAGTGATTTTAAAAGATCTTCAATCATGTAATTCAATCGTTAGATTCCAAGATTATAAACATGAATATCCATATTGTTATAGAACAGACACTCCACTAATTTATAGAGCAGTATATAGTTTTTTTGTAGAAGTTACAAAAATTAAAGATAGAATGATCGAGCTCAATGAAAAAATTAATTGGACAAAACCAGAAATAGGAGATAATCGTTTTAAAAATTGGTTGCAAGATGCAAGAGATTGGAGTATATCAAGAAATAGATATTTTGGGACTCCAATTCCTGTGTGGGAATCTGATGATGGTAAAGAAAGTATCATAATTGGAAGTGTTCAAGAACTTGTTGACTTGGCAAAACTTGATTATACGCCGTCTGATTTGCACTTGGATTCCATCGTTGATATTACCATACAATCTGAAAAAACTGGAAATATATTAAAAATAAACAAAGATGTGTTTGATTGTTGGTTTGAAAGCGGTTCAGTACCCTTTGGGCAATTTCATTATCCATTTGAACATAGTGATATGTATGATGATCATGATTATTTATGTGATTTTGTTGCTGAAGGAATCGATCAAACTAGAGGATGGTTTTATTCACTATTAGTATTATCAACAGCAATATTGGATAAACCTCCGTTTAAAAATGTAATTTGTTCTGGAATTGTGCTTGATGAATTTGGAGAAAAGCAGTCCAAAAGCAAAGGAAATTTTACAGATCCCATTTCACTACTAAAAAAGTATGGCTCTGATGCTTTCAGATTACATTTTCTTAAATCTCCTTTAATTTCTGGCGATCCATTGTTGTTTAAAGATTCTGATTTGGTAGAATTAACGCAAAAACTTACTCCGTATTATAATGTAGTTAAATTTTTCTTGGAACACATGATAGGATTTCAAAAAATATATTCATCTGATGAAATTGTATACATAATTGGAGACGAGTACGATTCCAATTTACTTAAATTAATGGATATGTGGATTCTTGAACAAGTTTATATGCTCAGAATAAATGTAACCAACGCTATGGATTTATATAAAATTAATGTTGCCGTTAAATGTATTTTAGATTTTGTAGAAAACCTAGCAAATTGGTATTTAAAATTCAATAGAGAACGTCTGAAGGGGCAATATGGTCACGTAGAACATGTTACATCATTATCCACTCTATTTACTGTTATACTCGATTATTGTGTAATAGCGGCTCCTTTTATGCCATTTTTATCGGAACATATATATCAGCATATTTCTCCACATATGGGAGATGCTAGATTTCCGACAGTTCATATGGAAGGATATAGTGACGAAATTAGAGAATATGGAATGACCAATGCATTTCACAGATTACAAAAAACGTCAAAACTTATTAGATTACTTAGAGATATGTCAAAAACACATAGCTCAGTAAAAGTACCAATAAAAAAATGCACTATTTATCATAACGATAGATTATATTTGGATGATATTAAACAATTGGTTCCAATTATAGAAAATGAAGTTGGATGTCGAGAATTTGATTATATTTTAATTGATGACGATTGTACTAATGACGCAAATTTAAAAATAAATTATACAATTAAACCAAATTTTAAATCATTAGGTCAAATGTATAACAAAAATAGCAAAAGCATTGTTTCGCACATGAAATCGTTATCGCAAAACGAATTGCGTGCATTATACACAGACGAAAAATCAGTCATTTTTGAGGAATTATTAATTGAAAAAGAACATTATGATATTATTGCAAACGTGGTAGTTGATAAATCATCAAATATACAGAGCATTATTGGCGAAGGTCTTGTTGTCAGTGCAGATATGTCATACACTAAAGATATTCATGAAATATATCAAGCAAAGGTATTAATTTCATTCATTCAAGATATCAGAAAAAAAATGAATCTGAGTCCATGGAACAAAATTAAAGTAGAATTTTGCCTATCAGATGAAAATGATTTTGAGACAATGCTTAACGATAACTCTGAAGAACTATTACGAAAGCTTGGGTGTAGACTTGAAAAAATAAATCAAAATGAAACAGAATTGTCAAAATTATGCAATACATTTAAATATAAAGTATTTGAAACTTCAATTATCAGCGATGTGCATATATTTGTTGATGTTATAGATTAATAAATATTGACTTTAATTTATTGGTTTGATTGAAATTAACATACATAAATAAATAGCTCTATAATTTATTTATTTAATATAGTAATGGAAGATTCTGTTGAATTATTTAATGATATTAAACCTCATGAAAACGAGAAGCCTAATACGCCCGATCACGACAATTACGAAAAATTCAACATGATGAATTTTACAGTAATAGCAACATCAGTAAGAAATAATTATGACGAATGGTGTAACAATTCTGATATAATGAATGTATTGGACGTGGAAAAAAATACAATATGCAAAGGATTATTAAAATCATATCCTGATATTAATATTAAAGTCGTGCAAAGCATTGCACTTGCATTTACCATATTTTTTTATTTATTTATAGAAAATTATGTTGCATCATCAAAAAATTGCGAGGGAGTGAATGATTTAGATAATTTAAATGATTTGGATGATTGCGACAGTTATCCAGAAGTTGATTTGTCTGTAGATTAAATGTTCTAGCGAATATGTCGACAGTTTGTTACATTAATAGATTAATAGATTAATATATTATTAATTTAGCGGTTATTATTTAGATTAATTTTTATTTGTAAGTAAAAATTAATAACGGTATACAATATAATGAGCAATAATAATAATATAGGAATATTAGATCCAGACGGAATAAATTTAAATCCTCTTACAAATTTGCCATATTCACAAAATTATAAGGATTTATCAAAAAAATGGTCAATGTTTCCAGCATACGACCACGCGGTTGATATTATTGAGTCAATACGTAAAAATCAAGTTATATTAATTACGTCAGGCACTGGATCGGGAAAAACTGTATTGTTACCAAAATATGTATTACATACGTTCAACTATGATTGTAAAATAGCGGTAACTCTTCCAAAACAAATAATTACACAATCATCTGCAGAATTTGCTGCTTTAACGTTGGATGTTTCAATAGGAAAAGAAGTAGGATATAAATACAAAGGTTCTGATCCAAAATCATATAGCAACAGCACTAAATTATTATTTGCAACTGATGGTACAATTGTGTCGAAACTATTAAATAATCCAATGCTGCCAGAATATGATGCTATAATAATTGATGAAGCACATGAACGAAAAGTTCAAATAGATTTTTTATTGTATTTATTAAAAGAAACGTGCAGGCTAAGACCAGAATTTAAATTAGTGATTATGTCAGCAACAATTAACGAAGAAATATTTAAAAATTATTTTGAGGAATTTTCATATCAACATTTTGACATTGGAGGAAAAACAAATTACGCGATTGATTCTATTTTTTTGAAGGATTCGATAAATGACAACGAATATATACAAAAAGGAATGGACATAATTAATAAGTTAATAGACACTACACAAGACGGTGACATATTATTTTTTGTCACAAGCATTCAAGAAACATTAGATTTTTGTAAAAATCCGCTTAATAATTCATATTGTATTGAAGTGTATTCAGGAATGGATCCAAAACAACAACAACTTGCACAAGAAGAAAATACATCAAATGAAAGAAAAATTGTTGTTGCGACCAACGTTGCTGAGTCCAGTTTGACTATAAGTAATATTAAGTATGTTGTTGATTCTGGTTATGAATTATTTGGATATTATGATCCAGACAAAAAATCGCGAACTTTGGTAAAAAAATTAATAACTCAAGCGCAAGCAAAACAACGAATGGGAAGAGCAGGAAGAACAGGTCCTGGAATATGTTATCATTTATACACACAAAATGATTTCGATCATAATATGATAAAATATCCATTACCTACAATAAAAGTTAGTAATATATATGGCGAATGTTTAAAATTATTAAGTTTGGACACAATTAACAATGTAAATAATTTAAAAAATGTGTTGGCAAATTTCATTGAACCTCCTGATGAGAAATATGTAAACGATTCAATAATAACGTTAATGAGACTGGGGTTAATTGAGTCAGATAAAATAACATCCATTGGAAAGCTCATTTCTGATATTCAGTTAGATCCAATGCAAGGATTGGCGTTAGTTTATGCAAAAAAATTAAAATGCGAAAGAGAAGTGTCAATGATACTTGCCATAATTGACGCTTCCAAAGGAAATGTTAATGAATTATTTATATTGCCCAAATCACTTATTGAAGGAACCGATAAACCACAATTTGACTACATGACAAAAAAATTTTTAAAAGCCAAAAAAAAATTTGCTGATAAATACGGAGATCATATTAGTTTGTTGAAAATATTTAAGCACTATTATGAACTTAGAATTAAAAATAGTAACAAAATAAATGATTGGATGTATAAACATTTCTTAAAACGCGACGTACTTGACAAGGCATTTAAATATTTTACAAAAATTAGAATGATAGCACGATCCCGATTAAGAAATATTCATATTGATACTTCCAATACAAATTACAACTTAAGAACTAGAATATTGGCTGCATTATTTGGAGGATTTTTCATAAATACGTCTTTTATAAAAAAATCAAACAGATCTGCCATAAAAAATTCATTTTTAGATTTTTATGATGACATATCTGGAAATGAAATAATATATGGCGAAATGATAACAATAAAAAATAATACAAATATGTCAATTGTGTCGCGCATTACTTCTAACTCGAAAAAATTATCAGAAAAAATAAATATAACCCAGAATGACAACTAAAATAAATGTAACTTAAAGCAATAGCTAATAATATTTATCAGTATATAAAAATGTCCAAAGCAATTGCAAAAAAGCAAAAAAAAGAAAATGAAAAAAAATATGCATTATTAGAGCCAGTATTTAAACTAAAAATAGTGGGTAATACAAGAGCATTATGTACGCATATTGGATCACTTGATAAATCAGAACAATTATCGGACGAATTAATTGAAAGACCCAATGGCGATATTATTTTTCCTAAAATAAGTAGGTATGAAATAGTTGGTAAGTCGTGTTTATGTAGAATACCTGGGTCTTATTTATTAGAAAATGTAAAGTTACCGGTAGCGTACGTTGGTGTAATGTATATATCACAATTAGTAACTGGATCATTGTTAAATTATTATATATATTTTACGATGGATGACGAAACAAAAAAGTCGTTATTGTTACCAAAACAATATGTAAATAAACAAATGATAGGAAAATATATACTACAGTTGGTTGATAATGAAGGATTTAAAAAATATTATCTTAATAAGAAAAAATCTGATATTGAAAATGAATTACTCGAAAAAATAGCAGATGATTTTGATATAGCATCTGAACAAGACCAAGGAAATATGCTTGAAAAAATATCAATAGCTGTCGATGAAAAATTGGCAACGTTTAGCGAATTATTTGATCCTGTTGAAATAACTGGATCTGTGAACAGAAGCAAATTACTTCTTAAAATAGAACATAAATTAAAAGATAGCACTCACCAAGAATTAATGAATATAGCAATTCAATTTACGGAAGATGAAAGACGTCAACGTATGGGCGAAGGTGCGACATTTAAACCTCCAAAAAAAGTTATAAATTTAAAAGATTTTAAGGATGATCCTAGCAAGCTTGAAGAATATATTAATAATATGTCATCAGATTCTGAGCCTGAGTCCGATGATAGCTCAAATTAATAATTGATATATGTATCAGTGTGTGTTATAATTGCACGTTAAAATTTAATGTTGTATAGTATAATTAATAATGTTTTATACTATAATCAGTAAAACCCCCAAGTTACCTTATGGAAAAAATAAATTACTATTAGTATTTATTTTGGGATCTGTATTGTATTTATTGCTTCATTATAAAATTTGGTCAAAAAAACCCAATGATGGAATGATGGCAAAAGTGCAAAAATATTTTTATTTTGCTATGGCAATTGATTTTATTGTTGCATATTTTTTAATAAATAAACAAGAAAAAGAACAAAATAAAAAACATACGTTTACAAAGGGTCAAAAAAAAGAAATAGAAAATGATTTGTTAGCATTGAAAAAATCAAGACAACGTGCGACCCAATTACCTAATACATCTACACATGCAAAATCAAAATCACCTCACCAACCAGTTGACGATATAAGGCAGCACAACGCTGATGTTTATAAACAAAAAATGCTACAATCGACCAAAGAAAAAGAAATGGAAAAATTGGAATTGGAAAAATTGGAATTGGAAAAATTGGAATTGTTAAAATTGAAAAAAGAAATTAAAGAATTATCTACAGTGGCTAAAAATAATGCTTCTGTCGAAAATCATTACAACGAAAGTGAAAGTGGCACCGAAGTCGGTTCACATCAAAGCCCATTTAAAACGCTTGATGAAGTAGAACATGAAAAAAAACAAGAAGAAGAAAAACAAGAAAAAAAGAAATCCAAAAAACGTAGTAAAAATACAGAACCTAAAAGTGCAAGCAGTAAATCTTCCTCGTCAAAAAAACACAAAAGTAAAAGAGAAAAAAAACCTTTGAAACAAAAAAAAGTCACTGACGAAGAAATTGATGACGATACAAATATTCCTGTGTATATGCCATAATTCAACGATTAGTTATATGCCAAATAATAAAATTATATGCCAAATAATAAAATTAAATCTGAACAGTTGGAACCCAATATGTTGTTCTGCCTGGGTTCAAATCCTTATTTGGATCAACATCGTGTCCATTTGGATCTTGCTTTTGTCTATAAACTTTAAACGAAAATTCTTCATTTTCTTTTAATTTTACATTTGAGTGATATGTAGGATAAGTTCCATTATCAATTCGTTCTTTATGTGTATGTATAAAGTCCCCAAATGCTGTCATATAACCTGTGACGTTATTATAATATGATAACTTAATTATTTTTTTGATTGATTTTGATAATTTTTTAATATCGTTGTCAGATAAATCTCCAACAGGTCTAAATGGACTTATTTTGCAATCATATAATATTTCAGGAGTTAGATAATTGCCTAAACCAGAAACAATTCCGTCTTTTAAATCTTGACTCATTAACGCTTTAAATATATATTTATTATGTCTTGCTTTAGATACTTTTAAAAAATTATTAACATAACCTTTAAAATCAGACTCTGTAAAATCTGTTTTTAAAGCATCTGGAGCAAGAGTATCTATTTTTTTATATAATTCGTCTTTTGATACAAGAACCTTTATACTGCCTCTATTTGCAGAATCTTTATAACATAAATTATAATTTTTTCCTTTTTTATCTTTCACTACGAATCTTACTTTGTCTGTCGAATGTTCTGTGAATGTCCAAAATCCATCAGATCCTAAATGTAATAATATGTATATATCATTTTCAAGCTCTATCCACATATATTTTCCTTTTGATTCTGATTTAATTATTTTTAAGTTTTGAGATTGTATTAAATTTATGTTCTCTATGTCGTGCTTTGCATATTTTCCTCCTAATATATCGGCTGACACAAATGTTTTATTTTTTAGTTTTGTTGTTAAATATTGGCTAAGTATCGTAACTTCGGGTCCTTCTGGCATAAATAATATACATATTATGTATTTATATGGATATTGTTATATATTTAAATATTTTCATTTTTTTGCGTCACGATTGCTTGTCCTTGCCAATAGCATATTTCCTGCATCTGCCATTCGTTCTCTAACTGTTTCTATCATTTCGTCGTTAAATGGCGGATATACTGGCTCAAGTATTATCATATCAACGCTAAATGTATCATTAGACAAAAATTTCATAACAGATTTTATCATATGAGTATCAATTATGTAATCATTATATTTCATGACTACCGGATATACAGGATATCCTATATTGAATGCTCCAGATCTAAATTTACAAATAGTTTTGGGATGAGACAACATTCCCTCAGGAAATATACATAAGGATCCATGGTCATCTACATATTTTTTCATTTTATCCACAGTGTTTTCTCCTTTTTTACCTAAATCTGTAGTCACGTGTGGTAATATGTTCATGACTGCATTAAATGCAGGATTATTTTTTAAATTTTTTGCTCCAATAAATCCAGCATTTAAAATGTAATATGATATAGGAATATCAAAAAAACTTGTATGATTTGCAATAAATACTTTTTTTCCTGGTTTAATATTGTTGTATCCTGAAACGTTAATTTTTACATTTCCAACTTGCATAAAAAATTTATCCAGTTTCATTATTGCGTTATGACCTCTTGTTCGCATTAATTTATATATTATTCTGCAAATGTCAACAGTATTATGAATTATTTCGTTGTAATGAATATCTTCAAAATTATTACAATTTGTCATAGATAAAATATCCACGCATTGTTGATATAGTTCTGGATTTTTTTTGTAATCATTTAATTTTGTTATTGATGTAATAGTAATATTACATTTGGGACATTTCTTTTGAGTTTTACTTGAAAAGCACGGTGCATGTACCATATGTTCGCAAGGATTTAACATTATAACTTCTTTATTACTATATAATGTTCTATTGCATGAACAACAGTAAGATCCAATATTTTTTTCCATTTATCTATGTATATTTTATTTATATATTATTTGAACGTTTATAACACACTGCATCCAAAATGCATTTTTTTTTGATAATTTATAAATTACCATTTGAATATTTTTGGATGAGTTGAAACTATCAAATAAATATTCAGTGGAAGATATATAATTGTACATGGATAACAATGAAAATATTACGTTATTACCAAATGACACAAAAATAATTAAAAATCAACTAAATATAACAAATGTTTTATGTGGAATTGTTATTGTGGCATTTATTATTATTGCAGGACTTCATTTTCGCAATAAAAATAACCTAGCAAATAAAAAACAACTTAAAATATGTAATAATAATGATGAGGCGTTAGGTGATTTAACAGAAAATCAAAATTTTGATAAATATACAATTATTGATTGTCTTCGAAATGCTGCAAAAAAATATCCAAGGCATCCCGCACTGAAAATAAAAGAAAAATCTGAAAAAAAATCTGAAAATAATAAACCAGAAAATAATAAACCAGAAAATAATAAACCAGAAAATAATAAACCAGAAAATAATAAACCAGAAAATAATAAACCAGAAAAAAATAATAAGTCTGACTGGATTACGATCGACTATGTTACGTATTATAAAAATGTTGTTAATTTTGCTCAAAGTTTAAATTATTGGCTAGGAAATCATGTCACTGTTGCAATAATGGGGTCCAATAGCCCGGGCTGGTTTTATGCTCACATGGGAAGTATTTTAAATGGTGGAAAATCTGCAGGAATATACACAGAAAGTTCAAAAGAACTATGCAAGCAAATAATTAAAGATTCAAATGCGAAAGTTCTTGTTGTTGAAAATGATGAACAACTCAAAAAAATTATAAATATATCAATACCATCAATTCAATTAATTATATACT
>Ga0233449_1001578_pt1 | contig 20090 bp, 18 predicted proteins | sample SI_124_October20_FD_183012 | JGI IMG/M metagenome (GOLD analysis project Ga0233449, IMG submission 183012) | Seawater microbial communities from Saanich Inlet, British Columbia, Canada - SI_124_October2016_200_MG | ecosystem: Environmental > Aquatic > Marine > Inlet | place: Canada: British... | reverse complement strand
CAAATGCCGTATATGGGTTGGGAAGATTGGGATTTATGGATACGAATGGCTACCAATAAAAAAGTAACCCTTTATTTTGATGAGGTGTTTTTTGATTATCGTTATGCTTCAACAATAAATGGATAAAACTTTAATTATAATTGTTAATTATAATAATCATATTGATACTTTGGAATGCATCGATTCAATTAAAAAATATGAAAACACCAATAATTATGATATTTACTTAATTGATAATAGCCAAGAATCATACACCCAATATGCAGATTTAGTTTCCTATTACCATATTGTTAAGAATAACGGATATTCAGATGCAGTAAATTATGGGATAAGAGCTGCACAATTATTTAAATATAAATTTACACTACTATTAAATAATGATACGAATCTAAAAAGCGCTATTCTTGATGATCTAATAGAAACATTTTCAATAAATAATAAAATTATTGCTGTGAGCCCCAAAATTATTAAAAAATGGAAAAATGAATTAGTATTACATTATGCCGGGGGATTTTTGAAAACCTTAATAAATGGACTAATGCCAAGAGGGGATTTTACCCAGAATCTTAATGATTTTTCTTATATAGAAAAGGTAGATTGGGTATCCGGTGCTTGCATGCTTATTAAGACATCAGCTTTTAAGAAGATTGGGATATTTGATTCATCTTATTTCTTGTACTATGAAGATGTGGATTGGTCTGTTAGAGCACAGAAACTTGGGTATCTTAATTATTACAATGGTAATGTGAACATATTTCATAAGCAAAGTAGGTCCACAGCTTATGTGAAATCATTTTATAAATGGGATAGTCATTTCTTATTTCTTTTAAAGTATTTTCCAAAAATCATTATCCCGAGCCTAAAGAAAATTATCATTACATCTACTCATTATTATTTTAAAACAAATAATAAGAAAGAATTATTTACACAAATTAAATGGTTAATAAAATTTTTGGTGTTTCTACCAAAAAGATTGGTCCTTTATACCTGAAAATCAAACCCCATAAATATTTTTATAACTTTTTTGATAACTATTTTATTGGTAAATCAATTATTATTTCCTATAGAATCATTAAATACCCAGGAAAAACTTTAATGTTTTTATTCTATTATATTAAGAATATCAGCTGGTTTATAAACCATAAAAAGGAAAAAATATTCATCAATTTTGATGATGCTATCTTTTTAGATGTTTATGACAATCGATATCAGTATATGTTTCTAAAAACCCTAATAAAATCGGGATACGTGGTATATTATTATTCAAAGAAAAATATTTTATTTACTGAATTTATCCTGTCAAAAAAAACATATTATAATCAAAAGTATCTGTTAAAGAATGTTGTGTTTGTCAATAAACAACCGGTAACACCACCGAACTATGTTTATATGACTAATACTGAGAGTTTTAAAAATCTTAATTGGGGTAAAAAAATTTTTATCAATGTAAATATTTCTGATATTCACTACTCCCAAAATTCGATGGTAATGAATTATATAATGCATCCCTTTCAATACAAATATGGTCCTAATAAGAAGTTAACAAAGCTTAGAAAAATCAATAGAAAAATAAAAATATTCTTCGCTGGAGGTGTTAATCTTGATTGGTATGGTGACGAACTACCGAATAATAAATCGAACCGGAAAAAATTATTTGATTCAGTGTCTGGTATGGGGCATACCATAAATGTTAAAAGTATTGAGCATTATAGGGCTATTAAAAAAATTAATGTTATAAATAAGGTGATATTAATTAACAGAGATGATTGCAATATTAAAGATAAACATTGGCTAGAAAATATTGCCATCTCTCACTTTTTTTTAGCATTGCCGGGAGGTATGCCAATTTCACATAATATTATAGAAGCATTATCTGTTGGTACAATTCCAATTTTAAATTATCCTGAGTGGTTTCATCCTAGTCTTACACACAAAGTGAATTGTTTAACATTTAAGAGTGAAGATGAAATGAAAAATAGAATAGAAGAAGCAATCTTAATGCCGAAAAGTGACATAGAAAGAATGAAAGAAAATGCTATCAAATATTATAAGAAACATCTTGATCCTAGTTATATAAAAAGAAAAATATCTAATCATCCATCTAAATCGTTTACGATATATTATAATACAGATCAACCATCAATTACAAAATATATTAGAAGAGAATCATTAATTAAGTCAGATTTGCTTTCTGACTACTATTAACGACTATAATCTTATGAAAATACAAGGAACTGGAGTTCGATGATTATTAAGAAAAATTGGATTTGACATAATTGCCTACCAACATAAGCCATTGGGTGAAAGCCCAATAGTTTTTGATATAGGAACAAATATTGGTCAAACTGTATATGAATATATATTGATTTAAAAGAGTCATTATTTATTTTTATCAAAATAAATATAAGTTGTGTCTTTGTTTTTAGTACTTTATTCACAATAGCTTATAAGTATAAATCAATGCATACCTAAAGATGAATATATGTTTTGTAACTCAAGAATTTCCGCCAGATACAAATTGGGGAGGAATTGCAACATATTATGCAGAAACGAGCCTTGCTCTTAAAAATAATGGCCATAATGTAATTGTAATATGTAGATCTATCGATAATAAGGATTATCATTACATTGATAATAATGGTATTCATATATACCGAATATGCCCACCAAAAATTTTCACACATATTCCATACTTTTCTAAGAGGATCCAAAAAATATGGGACGGATATCAATTGAAAATTGCTGTTATTCTAAATGCACTTACAAAAACAAAAAAAATAGATTTAATTGAAACTCCTAGCATTAATGGTGAAACGATATTTTTCCAATTGCTCTATCCTAATTTCCCAGTTATAACTAGAGTCCATGGGTTACCACATTTAGTTAATAAACATAATAATTTAAAATTTAATATGGCGAATAAAATAAAGGAGATTTTGTCCATTGCATCTATAAAAAAAATTCATGGCATCAGCACTGTCTCTAAAATAATGAAACGAAAGTTAATTCGTTCAATGGATTATAATAAAAAAGTAAAAGTTATATATAACTCGATTTCCATCCCAGAAAATGTCAATAATAATAGAAGAAAAATTGATATCCTCTATGTTGGGCGTCTTGAATTGCGAAAGGGAACTCATATATTTATTGATTCTTTAAAATCCATTTTTCAAAAATCCCCAAATATAAATGTTGTCATAATTGGTAAAGATGGAACTGGACCAAATGGAAAAAGTATGTCTAATTATTTGTATGAAACTGTAGCCCATCGTGATATTGATAAAATTACATTAAAAGGTCAGATGCCAAGAGAACAAGTATTAGAGTTCTACAAAAAAAGTAAACTATTAGTATTCCCATCAGTTTGGGAGCCATTTGGATATAGCATCATTGAAGCCATGGTAAATGGAGTCCCAGTTATTGCTACAAAATGTGGAGGTCCAGAAGAAATTATTATTCATGGAAAAACTGGTATTTTAGTCAATGTACATGATTCAGAAGGCTTAGGAAATCAAATAACTGAATTATTAAATAATCCTAAAACTAGAAATATTTTTGCAGTAAATGCTTTAAATATTGTAAATGAAAAGTTTGATAGTAAAATTATAGCTCAAAAGATTATTAAGTTTTATGAAGGGTTCATAGCAAAGTGAAAATTCATTGGGCAGACATCCTTAACTATTTGCAAAATAATACAATCAATAGTTGCGAGTTGGCACAGCGAAATAAATTTCAAATAGATGGTTTAGAAGTCATTCAAGATGTGCTAATTGATTCAAATGACTTTATTATATCCATTAAATACAGGGCGAAAGAAAATCTAGAAATATATTTTGATAATTTCCATATAAATAGAATTGATAGTAAAAAAATATTTTTATGTAATGAAAAATCTAATCTGATTATTCCAAACTTTGCTGTTTATTATGACATTGATACAGTTGGTCGATTATCAAAAGAGCAAAAAGGCAATTTTATATTAACTATTGAAAATTCACCTAGCATGAGCTTAGAGGTTAATCACTCCAAGTATTGTTGTATTAATATTATAAACTTCACTAACAAAAAGATTTTGAATGAACTGAGTAAGTTTCAAAGTATTGAACAAAACCTATGGGCAGTAGAAGGGTCTTGGTCAAAAATGATGGCGCCTTTTGGATTTTTTGATTACTTTATTAATAATACTATATATAGTGATAGAAAGACAATATTTGGTAAAATTATTTCACCTCAGGATGCTTTGTCATTATATAAAATCGCAAAAGTCCTTTTTATACATACAGATAAAACATATTATAAAAACTTAATGAAGTGGATAGCCGCGAGTGTGTACTTTTCACAAAATGATGATGGTTTTTGGCCAACGGGTGAATGGTGTGAAGAGCCCGAAATTCATTATAGATTAAATACAGATGGAGTGAGACTACTTATTTTATCATCAAGTGATTTTTCATTAAATAATTTTAAACCATTTATAGAAAAATATATTATTAATTATATTAAAACAGCAGATAATTTATCTAACTCTAAAATTTGGTTTTTACATGATAGTTTAGAATTGAATTATAAGGACTTTACAGATTTTAATACTTCTGCAATTTTACATAACTCGTTTGGGAAATCAGACCAAAACGCTATGGTATTAAATACTCATATACAGGCGTTAATGATGATAAAAGAATTTCAAATCAATTTTGAAAATAATTCGTATGATGATGTATTTAATAGGGGGATAGATGCATTAAAGACAGTATTACAAAAACCAAAACCATCTGTTAACCAAACAATGTTAGATTGGTTACTTAAAGTATGGTTCAATGAAAATAAAAGAAATATCCTATTCAGAATAATTCGAAAATTAATATTAAAAAATAAAAATTATATTCATTTATTAAAAAACAAAAACCAGTTTATCTCCCGGAAGGGATATTTATTTAGAGATATTACATTCCCTATTTATGGGTTTTGGTATCATATAGTAAATCTATATGATCTTATAGAATTATCTAAAATACATAATGAAGGATGGTTGAAATCATTAATTAGCGATGCATATTTATATGATGGCAATGCCTATTTGATTGAATATTTAGAAAAACAAAATCATTATATATTACCACAATGGAATCAAATAGAATCAGCTTTAAAAATAAATTATGGTTTAAGTGAGTATACAAAAAAGAACATGAATGGAAATATTACTGTTACACCAGAGATGTATTCATCAAATGGAAATATTGATGCTATCTCTTAGTGTAATAATCTGTACTTATAATAGGGCTAATTATTTAGAGCGCGTATTAAATTCTATTTTAAAACAAAATTATGATTATGGTGATTATGAATTAATTATAATTGATAATGGCTCTAAAGATCATACCCAAAAAGTCATACAGGAGTATAAAGGGGAATTTAAATATTTTAATTCTCGTTTTGAGCCAATTTTAGGAGTAGCAAGAGCCCGGAATATTGGCGCTAAAATATCTTCTTCATATTATATTGTTTTTATGGATGATGATTTATTATTGCGTGACAATTGTTTAAACGAATTAATCAAACCATTTCTGATAAATAATATAAATACTAAAATTGTAACAGGAAAATGTGAATTAGATTGGGAACAACAAAGACCATATTGGTGGCCAACAGTTTATGAACATTTACTTTCAAAATATGATTTTGGTGAGAAATTTAGAAAATTGGAAAAAGACGATTATTTAGTCACCATGAATGTTGCTTTTGAAAAAGAGACCTTTTTAAAAATCGGTGGGCTCCGAGAAGATTTAAGTAGAAAAGGTAAAATGTTTATTTGTGGAGCAGATAATGAAATATTTGATAGGTATATAGGGAATAAAAAAAACATTTATTACAATCCAAAAGCAATTGTTGATCATTTTGTACCAATTAGTAGGCAGTCATCGCTTTGGTTAAAAAAAAGAGTCTTTGGTCAAGGAACCACAATAGCTATAATGAATTATAATCAGGCTTCCAAATTTGTTATTATAAAATCTCTTCTGTCAAATATTAGAACATTATTTATAATGATCTTAGAAAAGATGCAAAATAGAAATAAGATTAAAATACTTAATTTAATTCAGCAATTAGGTCTATTATTTGCGCTTGTACAATTAATACTTGGGGTTAATAATATTAGAACAACTAGTGAATAATTAATTTGCATATTTGTTTTGCAACTCTAGATTATCAATATGGAAAAGAAGGTGGCGGTGTCGGTGCGGTAACTCAGGTATTAGTGAAAACGTTTTCTCAAATGGGTTGGAATGTATCCGTGGTAGGGCTAAACCAAAATTACAAACAAACATCCAGCGACGAATCTTTCCAGTATTTTACTTTACATCAAGGTCAAATTCACTATTATATAAGTAAAATTCCAATTATCGGTGAATTGATTACTCTTACCGTAAGAGAGTTAGAAAGATCTTGGCACTTAAAAAGGATTCTAGAAGATATTAATAAAATTCAAAATATCGACATAATCGAGTTTAGTGAAGAAGCTGGATTTTTTTTACGATTTTCATCTTTACGGAAAAACACAAAATATATAGTTCGGGCTCATGGGTCAGAGTATCATTGGGCTAAGGCATTCAGAACTAAAACGAATCAATTTAACTTGTATTTTCAACGGCTACTTCAAAAAGCATTTTTTGAATTTTGCCCAGTAATTATAGTACCATCAAACTTTTATCTTGGCATAATTAAAAAAGAGATCAGTCCAAGTTTAAGACAGAAAATTATAAAAAAATGGAATCCAGTCGACATATCCATTCATACAGGACTAAAAAAAGAGAATTTGGATGAAGATATTTGTAATAGCTTTCTTTTCTGCGGGAGAATTCAGGATGTAAAGGGGATAGATTTATTAATAAAAGCGGCTAGCTTACTAAAAAATAAATATCCCAAATTATCAATTAAAATTGCAGGAGAGTTTCATCCCACAATTTCGAGAAACTCTTTTTATTCATTATTGAAAGAAAATAAGGTTGAAAATAATTTTGAGATTCTTGGTTATTTAGAAAATAAAAAACTATTAAATCTTATTAAGCAGGTTAGATGTGTAATTGTACCTTCTTACTGGGAGTCTTTTGGATTAGTTGGAATAGATACACTACTATTAAACACTAGTCTTATCCATTCAAATGTTGGAGTCTTTAAAGAAATAAATAATATTCCAAACCTTCTAAAAATTACACCTGGTTCAGTAGAAGAACTAAGTAATGCAATGCAATTAATACTAAAATCTAAGTATCACTATCAAGTTAATCCAGAAACCAAGGAGCTAAGAATAATAAAGAATAAACTTAGTCCAATTCATAATTATGAATTTTATTCTATGCTAAATAAATAAATGGCAAATCCTGAACATATCATTTTTTTGCATATTCCGAAAACAGGTGGGAGCTCACTTGATTGGGTTATGTCAAAAAAATATAAAAACCATACTGTTATTAAGTTGAAACCTGAAGAAATACTTGATTTCAATTATTATAAGTTAGCAAATCAAAATTTGTATTTATCTGGTCATATGGGATATGGTATTCATTCCAAATCAATTAAAGACAATCAAGTTAAATATATTACTATGTTAAGAAATCCAGTTGAAAGAGTCATTTCATTTTATTACTGGGCATCAATTAAATCAAAAGTAGAAATTGGTCTATCAAATTTTGTTTCACAGGATACTCCTTTTAGAAATAATACTCAAACAAAACTATTATCTATAGATGATGGAGTCATAAAACTTCCCAAAATGAGCGAATCTCAAATGCTGAATAAAGCCAAGTATACTATCAAACACAAAATAACTTGTTTAGGTTTAACAGAGTACTTTGATGAATCTATGCTACTATTCAAAAAGGTATTTAACTGGTCTAACAATTACTATTTACGTATAAGAGAAAATAGTAGTAGACCATTAACATCTAGTATAGATGATAGTACAATTCAATTGATACGAGATAAAAATTATTTAGATATTGAATTATATAATTATGCTACTCAAATATTTAAAGAAAATATTAGATCAAATAATATAAATCTGAGTGTTGGGTTGAAAATATTCCAACTAAATAATTTGGTTTTTAAACATTTATGGATGGCTGGAAGAAAAATAAAGGGTATTTTAAAATAAACCAAAAAATATCAGCCCATACAATTGTAAAAAATGAAGCAAGGTGGATTTGGTATACAATTATGTCAGTAATTGATTTTGTTGATGAGTATATTATTTTTGATACAGGGTCTAATGACGGGACTAATGAGATAATTGAAACCATTGATAACCCGAAAATAAAATACATTAAATGTGGAGAAGTATCTTGGTCAAAACACACAGAAATTCGAAATAAAATGTTAGATATATCTAAATCAGATTGGGTTTGGGTAATTGATGGAGATGAGGTATATCCATATGAAACTGCTAAAAGTATTGTTGAATTAATGAGAAATAATAAAATGGCAATTGGTATTATTGTCAAATGGTGGAGATGTGTTGGCGATATATATCATTTTAGACAATATGGAGATTATACTTTTTTTAATAAATCTGATAATTGGAGCATTAGAGCATGGAATAGAAATAATTATGATATTTCATGGGAAGGAGATTACTGGCCACCTTCAGATAATATAAAACGAAAAGGGGAAGAAAGTTTGAGTATGAGTGACCCTAGATTAATTGTTTTAGACGCACCTAAATATTTTCATTTTACACATTTAGCAAGATCTAATAATAAAAATTATGATGAGAAAATTGATCCAAAGAGAAGTACCCATAGAATAGATTCTTATTGCTTTGGATTGGGGGTGGAAATTCCGGATCATGTAGTTTATCCTGAAGTTTTTTATATTGATCGCCCCTCAATTGTCCCATTAGTAACCAAAAGATTGGGTCTAATTAATTCAATCATTAATTATATAAACAGATATCTAGTCTTAAAGAGTATTAATTATATAAAAAGACGATTATTCCCGAAATAAACCAAAAAACAACAATCTGTTTTATTTCCCCAGATTATAGAAGAAAAAATGGTGGAGGAAGTGGCGTTGGAATTTATAATCAGGGGCTAGTTATAGAATTACAAAGAATGGGGTTTCGAATTATTGTTATTACGCCAAAATGGGAGAGTACTGATAGATCTTTTGTTGATAACGGAGTAAAAGTTCATACTATATATAAAGGCCCAATTTTAAGAGGTACTATACATTGGTATATTTCAAAATTACCCATTTTCGGCAAACTATTTGCATTAGTGATTAGAGAAATCGAATGGTCAGTTGCAGTCTTTCTAAAGCTTAAAAAAATAATAAAAAAAGAATCAGTCGATATAATAGAAACAACTGAAACAGGGAATCTGTTTTTATCATATTTTAATAAGCCTATAATATTAAGAGCCCATGCTGATTTTTATGCTAGACAATTATTAAGTGGCGAACGTGTATGGCTAGGGGCCCGACTAGCTTGGAGTTTACAGAAATATTTTATGAAAATGTCTAAATTTTTAATTACTCCGTCTGATTTTCAAATGAAATGGATGATAAAGGAATTGCGATATTACTCTTCGAACAAAATGGTCATCCCTAACTATATACATCCAATGCTAACAAAACGTAGAGAAAATAAAATTTTAGATGATGACACAATTTCACTTTTGTATACAGGAAGGATAGAGAAAATTAAAGGAATAATTGAATTATTAGATGCATTAGAAATAATTATATCTAATAATTCTAGTATAACCCTTACAATTGCAGGTTCATTTAGCCATTCAATTACAGAAAAGGAATTCCTAGATCAGGTTACAAAAAGAAAGTTAAATAATAATATAAATTATTTAGGATATGTTGATATTAATGAATTAGCAGATGTATACATTAATTCAACACTTTTTATTATGCCATCATACTTTGAGACTTTCTGTATTTCAATTGCAGAAGCGATGTATTTTGGCCTACCTGTTATTGCAACTAATGTGGGAGGGGTGCCTTCAGTATTAGATCATAATAAGAATGGTATACTAATTGAAAAAGGAGATTCAGATTTATTAGCAAAATCTATAATCGATTTACTGAAACAACCTGGCAAGATGGAAATGTTTTCAAAAGAAGGTAAAAATAAAGCTATGTCAACATTTACTCTACAAAGTGTAGTAGAAAAATCGATTAATATATATAATTTATTATAATTGGTCTTTTTTAAAGTAAAATTATGGAAAAAATAAAATTTTATTCAGATAGAAGCCATACAGAAATAGGAATACCGTTTCATGAATTGAATCCTATTACTGGCGTGCATTGGTTAAATGATTCAAGTACGAAATCGAATAGTTTCCATACAAGATTGAAATTCTATCAATATACAGATAAAATATGTGATGCTGATGTCTGCTTTTTACCATATTATTGGAATATTTATTCTAGGAGTGAGTATAGGGTCCTAGCCAATAATTTTGTAAATAAATGTAAGAAATATATGAAACCAGTTTACATTTGGATCTCGGGAGACTATGATTATCGTATTCCATTTCAAGATGTAAATGTAATTTTACAGGGTATAGAATTTCAACAAAAGAATGTAAAAAAAATTGTCAATAATGCTGAAGTTGAAGACCCGAAAAAAAATTATGATAATATTAAATTAATTCCTAAAAAAATAAAACCATCCGTGGGTTTTGTCGGGCAAGTAACCAGCTCGAGGCTAATTAGTTATTTTTTTAAGAACCTTTTTTTGAACATTGGATCTTATTTTAGGTTGTATAGAGAAGTGCCTTCACCAATTATACCTCATTATCTGTTAAGAATGGTGACTTTAAAATTATTAGAAACTGATTTCAGGATTAATACAAGTTTTATGCGGCGAAATAAGTGGCTAGGTAAAAATGTTTCTGATAAGCAAAAAAAAGAGTATCATGACAATATTATAAAAACAGCGTATACGATTTGTATTAGAGGTACTGGTAATTTTTCGTATAGGTTTTACCATACAATTAGCTATGGACGAATACCAGTAGTAATAGATACCGATGTATTTTTACCATTTGAAGAATCAATTAATTGGAAGAAATATTGTGTTTGGGTTCCACAAACGGATTTAAGACATATTGGGGATTATATTTTAGAATTTCATCAAAGATTTTCTGAAGAAGATTTTTTTAGACTTCAAATTAAAATTAGACAAATTTGGGTAGACTATTTTTCAATTCAGAATTATTATATAAAGTTATTTGAATTATTAAATACAAATATTGAAAAGAAATAGTATACATATATGTTTTTCAACAATTGACTACCATTCAATAACAAGTGGTGGAGGTATTGCAAGTTATATTGACTCTATTTCTAAGGAATTATTAAATATTGGAAATAGGGTTACTATTATAGGCCCTGGAAAAAAATATTCACGAAAACATGTAGGGAATGAATTACAAATAAAAGCGCCATTAGGTAACCTCCATTGGTATCTATATAAAACTGGATTTCCATCTTGGATTTATTTGCCAATCAGAGAATGGGAGTGGTCAAAATCTTTATACAATATTATACTAAAAGAAAATTTTAGAAATAAAATTGATATTATTGAAAGTCAAGAAATAGGTTTTTTGAACTTATTAAGGCTAAAGAATAAATTTAATATTTCAGTTATAGTCAGACTTCATGGGTCACCGTTTTTTATTAAAAAATATTCAAATAAAAGAATATCAATTGGTGAAAAAATAATTCATTACTTAGAATTATGGGCTCTAAAAAAAACTGATGGCATTACATCACCTAGCAGATTCCAAAAAAAAGAATATTTAAAATTGATATCTAAAGATATAAAAGTTATACCTAATCCAATAAATGGATATTTTATTTTAGATGCAAAAAAAAATAGAGAAAATATTCATATAAGTCCTTTATCAATATTATATACAGGGAGAATAGAATATAGGAAAGGAGTATATACACTATTAAAAGCTCTGAAAATTGTAAAGAATATTCATCCAAATATTCAGTTAATCATAGCAGGAGGTTTTCACAATTCAATTGATAAAAGGCATTGGGAACAAACATTGTTGGATTATAATTTAAATGAAAATGTTTTCCATTTAGGTCATGTCCCTCATAAAAACTTATCAGAGTTATACAGAAAATCATCTATTTTTGTAATGCCATCATATTATGAAACTTTTTGTATAAGTGTTGCAGAAGCAATGAATTATAGCATGCCAGTGATTGTTTCAAACATTGAAGCCCTTTGTGAATTAGTTGACTATGGTAAAAATGGCATCATTTTTAAAATTGGGGATGAAGTTGAGTTATCAAAGTGTATAATTAATTTGTTAGGCGATATTAATAAATCTATTTCATTAGGGAAAAGAGCTAGAATAAAGGTTCAAAAGAATTTCGACCCCAAATATATTGCTGAGATTACTAGCAGCTACTACGTTTCGATAATCAATTAAAGAAGTGAAATTATCATCGAATAAATGTATTTGGATTCTAACTAAATATTTTAAAAACACAACTTATTTAATTTATTTAAACATTGAATAAAAACATAATTATTTGGAGTGCATCCTATTCACCTGTAATCGGTGGTGTTCAAACTGTTGCATCAGAAATGTCGAAATATTTTATAAAAAATAATTGGAATGTTGAAATCATTACAAATAGGTATCCAATATCATTACCTAAATTAGATTCAGTTGAGAATATTAGAGTTAATAGGTACATTTTTTTAAATAATCCAGTTAACTACATTAAAAATAGAAGATTCTCGTTAATTATTGGTTGGTTATTTTATAAACCATATACAATCCTTCAACTATTTCTAAGATTTAAAAGGGTTAGACCTAAAATGGTTTTACTCCATTTCCCTGATAATCAATTAATTGAAATCTATTTATTGTCCATATTATATAGATTTGAATTAATAACATTTATGCATGGAGATGAAGTATATAGATTAAGGGGAAATACCGGTTTAGTAAAAAAATATTTATTAATGAAAGTATTAGGAGTCTCTAAATCAATTTCATTTTGTTCTGATCATTTATTTAAAGAATTCGCTAAAATTTGCAAAAAAGAGGAATCCTTGAATAAGGCATTCATAATGAATAATGGGGTTTCTAATTATTTTTTGAATTACAAATTAAATAATACAAAGGATAACTTTGTTTTTTCTGCAGCACGTTTTGTTCCTGCAAAAGGTATTGATATATTATTCGATATAGCAAATCATAGACCGAATTTAGATTTGCAAATTGCTGGTGGACTCAATGAAGATTTAAGTAACCTTGGTATAGAACCAAGTTATAATCAAAATTTAAAGATGTTAGGAAAATTAAATATGGATGAAATAGCTCAATATTTAAGTCTTACATTGATTACAATAATTCCATCAAGAGAAGAACCATATGGTATTATTGTTGCTGAGGCAATATGCTGTGGAAGCCCAGTAATTGCTTCAAATATTGGTGGAATTCCTGAAGTAATAAGGAATGCTCAAAAGAATTTGAATGATGAAGAGAAAATAATTTTTAATCATTTTGTAAAATTAGTAAGTCCAATTAAAGAGCGATTTTTAGAACAAATTGATATAATAATTTCTAATTATAGCCAAATTAATGAGTATTTATCGATTATAAATAAAGTTAGATCAAATTTTGAATGGGAAAAGCGGTTTGAGTCCGTTTCACTAATATGATTTTATATCATTATTTCTTATTTGTACTGGCGATTTTCATTAATAGAATATATGGATACGAAGGTATTAACATAATATTTAAAATTTCACCATCTCGTACGATTGTAAAAGTCCTTAAATATTTCGGTGCAAAAATTGGTCGAGATGTAAGAATTAAATCTTCTTTTATTGTCCACAATGCAGATTTATCTAATCCTATTTTTTCGAAAATGGTTATTGGTGATGGTTGTTATATTGGTCGTGGATGTCTTTTCGATTTAATGGATAGTATAATAATTGGTAATAATGTTACAATCTCTCACCGTGCAACTTTAAACACCCATACTAATTTTGGAAATAGTCTACAGGGTGGTGAAAAATATAATAATTCAACTGGTGCTATTATAATTAAAAACGGTGCATATATAGGATCTGATGTTACAATATTGGAATCTGTCACAATTGGCAACAATACAGTAATTGGATCAAAATCGTTAGTAAATAAAGATATATCGTCTTCTGCTATAGCATATGGAATACCTTGTGTTGCCATAAGAAAAACCAATAGATGATTCCTCATTTAGTTTTAATATATACAATATTAGTAATAGGTATATGTGATATTTTATTTAGGAAAGGTGGAATACAGAGATCTTTAATATGGATAATAATCAGTTTTAGTTTTGGATATAGAACTATTGAGCTATTTTCCAATCTTAGATTTCATCCAATTGAGCTTCTAATTTTTATAACAACTATCAAGATTATAGTATTTAATTATAAAAAAGTGTATTCATTCCCGATTCTATTGAAATGGGTAGGAGTATTTTCAATTATTTTCTTAGTTATTGGATTTAAAGAAAATATCCAGATAAAAGGTTATAATGAATTTAAAAATTTCAGTCTAATATTTTTATTATTCTATATTTTTAGCTTCGATTATGTTACAGAAAAAAAAATAATTACTTTGTTTACATATTATATCTTTTCTACTTCATTTATCGCTATAGGAGGATTAATTGAACTTTTTTCCCCTCTTTTTTCACAAGCATATTTTGGAATATCAGGTACAATCAATAGAGCAAGTATTGGATTTGATAGAATTCCATTTTCGTTTTGGGGGGCATCTACGGCTGCAAATCTAATTTTGCCCGCACTTCCGATGATATTGTATTTAGCTCAGAGTAAATCAATATTTTCAAGAAAGCCATTAATGGTTTGGGTAATTATAATCATTGATTTATATGCAATATTTTTATCAGGAAATAGAATTTCGTGGCTTATTTTTTCTGTATTGATATTATTATACTTAATATTCTATAACCATCAATTAACGAATTATCAAAAAATACCTATTTTTATATTTTTAATAGTATTTATTGGTTACATTTATTCTCAACCCATGGAAGGTCGCTATATATCAACATTTAAAGCGATGAGCGGCAATATTGATAAATCATTTGATTCAAGTGGTTATGTTAGATATAATCGACTAATATTTGCATTTGATAAAATTAATAGTAATCCTTTTGGGTCTGGTTGGGCAAGTGCTGGTTGGGTTCATAGTGATATCATCCAATTAACTGCTAATATTGGAATTATCCCTGGCTTTATTTTTTCAATAGCACTACTTTCATTAACATTAAGTTTGTATAAAACATTTTCCTCTTTATCCGCATCTAATGATAAAAAAAATATTCTTTTTATTATGATTATGATTATGGTTTATATAATAATATCATTTATTGCAAATAATAATTATGTATTGCCTCAATCAGGTGTACCCTTATTCTTTCTTTGGGCATTTATTTATTATTATAATATATCAGTACGGTATGAAATAGATAAATGAATAAAATTTCAATTATTATTCCTACATTTAATTGCGAAGAAACAATAGAAACTACGATGAAATCTGTGGAATGGGCCGATGAAATTATTATTGTAGATTCATTTAGCACTGATAATACTTTGGATATTATAAAAAAATATTCAGGGAAAATTTATCAAAGAAAATATATTAATCCAGTTGATCAAAAAAATTGGATTTTGCAACATTGTAATTACCAGTGGATTTTTCAAATCGATTCAGATGAACACCTTAATTCGGGTGCTGAGAAAATTATTCGTCGTACAATATTACAGTCAAATGACCAAGTCCATTGTTTTAAAATGCCTAGAAAAAATTATGTATTAGGGAAATGGGTAAAGTATGGTGGTTTATATCCAGATTATCAAATTAGATTATTTAATAAATCTTTTTGTCAATGGGATAGTCGCCTTGTCCACGAGAAAATAAAAGGTCCAGGTGAAGTTGGGGCTTTGGACACTTATTTATTACATGATGGCATGCCCCATATAAAAAAACAGATTTCAAATTTGGACAGATATACTCGATATGAAGCTGATGAATTACAAAAAAATAATATTCAATTTTCTTTCATAAAATGGATATTGGGTCCCTTGTTTATTTTTCTAAAAAGGTATATTTATTTGCAAGGATTCAGAGATGGATGGCGAGGCTTCTTTTTAGCTATTTTTTCTAGTTTTTATATTTTTGTGAGCCATGTAAAACTACTAGAAATTAAATTATTACAACTAGACAGGAGTCCAGAGTAAATATAACATTTATAGAAGATTCAAGCCAATTGGGGGGGGTTCAATATAGTTCTTTTTTACTTGCTGAATATTTAATGTTAAAAGAAGGGGTTGAAATAGAAATATTGTTACCTAACCCAGGCCCTTTATCTAAACTTCTAACTGAGAAATCAATTCCTATAAAAGTTTATAATTCTGTAAAATATAAATCAACCGCTATTTCGATTTTGAATGATCAATTGCGAATTCCGAATCCAATTGCATGGGGCTGGAATATGATTGCTATATTATTGAATATTATTAGAATAAAAAAAAATATCAAACCCAAGACAGATTTAGTGATTAGCAAGGGGCTATTAAACCATTTTACATCTGGACTTGCTTGTAAAAGTTTAAATTTTCCTGTTATCTTTCATCTTCAAGATTTAATCACCAATCGATATTTTGGTATCATGAAATATATTTTTAATATTTTTGCAAGATTTATTCCCAGTTATATTATTTGTGATGGAGAGTCTATTCAGAAATCATTGGGCAAAAATAACAAAAATAATTCGATCGTTATTTTGAATGGGATTAAGTCAGATTATTTTATACGGGATAATAATTCACGATTAGGAATAAGATCTGAGTTTAATATACCTGAAGATGCCTATGTTATTGGCCATGTAGCAAGAATTACTCCGTGGAAAGGACAAGATCTCCTATTAAAAGCGTTTATAAATTACTCCAGACAGAACACCAATGCATATTTATTACTTATTGGTGCACCCTTATTTGATAATAATCATTATTCTAATTCAATAATAAAGATTATTGAATCACATTCATTAATGCATCGAGTCATAATGCCTGGTTATCGAAATGATTTACAAGCAATGTATTCTGCTATGGATTTATTTTTGTATCCACCTATAGAAAAAGACACTTCACCCTTAGCTTTGCTCAGTGCCATTTCATCTGGATTGCCCGTTGGTGTATCGAATATAGATTCTTTGACTGAAATTGTTGATAAATGTAATGATATTGATACTTTTAACCCAAAAAATATTGATGAAATGAGTGCATTAATGAAAAAATATGAAAATGATAAAATTCGAAAAAAGATTGGATTATTAAATAGAGAAGCAGGAAGAAATAATTTTGATATTTTAGTCCATGGGAAAAAAATAGAACATATTATTCAACATGTATATAATTCGGGTCTTTAGCCATCACTACAATTGACATACCGGAAAATTCTAATAATATATTTAGAGATGTGAATTAAGTGATGAAAATATTTTATCCGGTATCCATTGCTGAATGCAAACTAATCTCTGATGGATTCCAGTTCTTATACTTCGATTGGAATGACAAAATAATAGAAAACTAAATGATTCCATTTAATCAAAAATATTCTGCTAAAAATGAAAAGAAATATATCCAGGATGTATTATCCTTAAATACACAATCGGGAGATGGAAAATACACAAAGCTTTGCTATCCTTATTTAAATCGGAGTGCAAATAATTGCACACCTTATTTAACAACATCCTGTACTCACTCTTTAGAAATGGCCGCACTTTTACTTGATATTCAACCGGGCGATGAAGTAATCATACCATCATTTACCTTTGTGTCTACAGCCAATGCATTTTTACTTCGTGGTGCAACAATAATATTTTGCGACAGTCAAAAAAATAATCCGAATCTAGATATACAATACGCTGAATCCTTAATTACATCCAAAACAAAAGCTATCGTACCTGTCCATTATGCTGGAATTGCTTGCCAAATGGATGAATTAATATCTCTTGCGAAAAAGCACAATTTTAAAATAATTGAAGATGCTGCACAAGGAATTGGTGCTTTCTATAAAAACAAACCATTAGGGACAATGGGCGATATTGGATGTTTATCCTTTCACGATACAAAGAATATTTCGTGTGGGGAAGGTGGTGCTATTTTAATTAATGATGATTCTTTAAAATTACGGGCTGAGATTATCAGGGAGAAAGGAACCGACCGTGCGGCATTTTTCCGGGGCGAAATTGATAGGTATGGATGGAAATATTTGGGCTCTTCGTATTTACTTTCAGACATCTTAGCAGCAAAATTATTATCCCAATTAGAAGAGCTAGAGACGCTTACCAAATTGAGAAAACAAAAATGGCAAACTTATTATGATTCATTGAAAAGTTTAGAAAAACAAGGCAAGTGCAACTTGCCAGAATTACCTTATTATGCTAACCACAATGGCCATTTATTTTATTTAGTATGTAATAATCGAATAGAAAGAGACTCTTTAATCAAGAGATTTAAAAATAAAGGAATTCAAACTTCATTTCATTATTTATCATTACATAAGTCTGAATATTTTTCGAAAAAATATCGTGGGGATGATTTGCCAAATTCCGATAAATTTTCGAACTGCTTACTTCGTTTGCCTCTATATCCATCTTTACTTGATATTGAACAAAGGAAAATATGCAAAGAAATAATTAGAATATTTGATGATTAAAATATTTAATAGGGAGCAATATAATTGGGTAAAGAAGGGCGAAAAAAAAATCCTTTTTACATCAAAAGATTACAGTGAGTCTAAATTTTATCCACAAACTGCAATTCATATCTCTAAAATAATTCCTAGATTCAGTCATTATAATAGATTCAAAAAAACAATTATATTAATAATTATTCAAAATAATTTCAAAACGGTTGTTTTTAATTATGATTATAAAATATTAACTCTTTATTATTTGCTCTCTTTGTCATTCCTATGGCCTCGTAATTTTAAAAATATCATTTTTATTACGCTGTTAATTGACATTAATCGTTTGTTGAATCCATGGCAAAGTGGCAACGTATCTCAATCAATAAAAAATATGATTATAAAATATATCATAATAATACCCAATCATATTATTGTCCACACAAAGAAAGAAAAGTATGAATTAGAGAAACTTGTTCGGTACGGCAGGTCACAAAAAATCCATTTTATAAAATTTCCAGCCTTAGATGTAAATATTAATAAATACAAAAGTGATTTTAATAAAGGAATAAAATACATCCTTTGTGCAGGAAATTATCGAGATATTAATACATTTACAAAAGCTATAGAAAAGACTACAGTACATGGCGTAATTATATCAGGAGGCACTATATCTTCAATAAATAAAAGTGCTAAAATTGAATATTTTGTTAATGTTGATTTACAGTTTTACCGAAGTGCTATTAAAAATGCAACTGCAGTAGTGTTACCATTTAAAAAATCTTCACCTCTTCGATCATTAGGGCAGATAACGGCTTGTGATTGTATTTCTATGGGTGTACCCTTAATAGTTGCAAAATCATTTCATTTAATTGATTATTTTAACGATAATGATGTTATTTATTATGAGCCAGAGAATTCAATAGATTTACAAAAAAAAATAAATTATGTATTAAAAACAGGTGCTAGTAAAAATGAAAGAAATATTCATTTAAAAAATAATATTATGGATTCTCTAAGCTTAGATAATTTTGTCAAAACTTTGGTAAATATTTCTTGTTAATCAATTCTAAACCCTATTTGAAAGTAAATGGAAGTTAATAGAATAATATCAAGCTACTTTAATATTAGATAGCGTAGACGGGTCAGAAAATATTTTGTTGATATTTCCTACCCAATTTTTAGATACAATTTAAACACTCTTGCAAATTTTTGTGGGACAAATAAATTTGGTTTCCATGAATATACTCCCTTATATAGTATCCATTTTTAATTATTAGCTGGATTCAAGTAGTAAGTGCAACATTGAATGATTCTTCAAAAAATACTTCATTG
>Ga0233449_1001577_pt1 | contig 20092 bp, 20 predicted proteins | sample SI_124_October20_FD_183012 | JGI IMG/M metagenome (GOLD analysis project Ga0233449, IMG submission 183012) | Seawater microbial communities from Saanich Inlet, British Columbia, Canada - SI_124_October2016_200_MG | ecosystem: Environmental > Aquatic > Marine > Inlet | place: Canada: British... | reverse complement strand
ATGGACGATGCCACTGCAAAACTGGAATTTGACATTGTCCCAACTCTCAATCTATTTTGAAGGCAGATTAGACGACGTGTTGGATATTTAAACTATGCCAGTGACACGGAATTCTGAACACCCTCCAAGAGACAGGGAATTTGCTCCCTTCGACCGCAGTATCGATATTCAGGTCAGCCGTTTACGCCGTAAAATTGAGCCAGATCCAAAACATCCCCGATTTATCCGTACTGTCAGAAACGGTGGTTACATGTATCACGGAGATGGTTCTGCTGATCAGAGCAGCTAAAATCCCTCTGGGGGCACTCCTGTCATCAACGACCTTTATCAAGGACGCCAATCGGTAGCGATGATTTCAAAGAATAATATTACGCTATTTTTGATCCAGTGCGTTCTGTGTCTGTTTTTGGCTTTGGTGACAGAACAATTTATACCGGAGGGCTCCGGGCGAGCGGATTTTTATACTTCACTCATCCCCTTGGCGCTGCTCGCCATTGCGGCCACAACACTTGTTTTTCATCAAATTACAAAGTCTGCCGAGTCACCTCGGCAAGGAGTTCTTCCTGTTCAGAATGAACCACAGGAACCACCTGTTGATGTGGCAACAGACACCATTGCTGCCCACTATCAAGCCGTTGTCGACATCTCCCCTGACGCAATCTATGTCAACCAGGGTGGACGCTTTGCATTTGTAAATAAAAGCGCCATTGAGATGTTTGGGGCTCAATCCGCAGATGAATTGATCGGCCAAAAAGTAATTTCCTTTTTGCATGAAGATGACAGATCAGTGGCACGCGACCAGGTTCGACAACTTGCTAAATCCGGACAAACTGTCGTTACCGAATTGCGTTGGTGCCGTCTGAACGGCGAAGAGATTCTCGGCGAATCAACAGGAAGTATCGTCCGCTCGCAGGGAGGGCGTTCTTTTGTGGGCGTCATTCGCGACATTACAGACCGCCGCAAACAAGAAGAACATCAGCGCCAATCCCAGCGTCTCGAAGCCATCGGCCAGTTAACAGGCGGTGTCGCACATGATTTTAACAATCTGCTTGCCGTCGTCATCTGGAACCTGGAGATGCTGCGTGAAGAATTGGAAGATGATGAAGAAAAGCTGGAGACCCTGGACCGGGCAAGACGCGCCTCGCAGAAAGGCGCAGATCTGGTAAAACAGTTGCTTGCTTTTTCCCGTCGCCAAAACTTGCGCATGATACCCATTGATCTGAATAAATCGGTGAGCAACGCCACGCAAATGGTTGCCAGTACCTTAGGCGAAAATATTACGATCACGACGGATTTTGACGACAACCTGTGGAAATCTGCAGCAGACCCCGTGCAGATCGAAAATGTCTTCCTCAATCTGGCCCTGAATGCCCGCGACGCCATGACATCAGGTGGCATCGTTCTGATCAAAACAGAAAATGTATCTTTCTCGGAAGAAATGAATATCAACGGAGCCGTCATTGAAGCCGGCGACTATGCCTCGATAACGATTACAGATAATGGCTCAGGCATGCCTCCTGAAGTCTTGTCACGGGCTTTCGAGCCATTCTTTACAACAAAACCGGTTGGGCAGGGCACAGGGCTTGGTTTGAGTACGGTCTACGGATTTATTCGCCAGTCCAAGGGCCATATTGCCTTGTCCAGCATTGCTGGCGACGGCACCAGTGTGTCAATTTTTCTGCCACGTAACGCAGAAAAAAATGCCGTCAATTCTGATCAGGCCGATAGCGAAGAAAATCTCAAAACAGGGGTCGGCGAACAAATTCTGATTGTTGAAGACAACCCCGAAGTCCTCGCTTCTATTGAAAAAATTGTCCGCGGCTTTGGCTATCACATTCATTCAGCCACCTCGGGACCTGAGGCGCTTGATTACCTGGGTGAACTGGAACCTGGTACGATCGAATTAATGTTAACAGATATTGGTCTTGCCGGCGGCATGGATGGCTGGGAACTATCTGAGCTTGCCCGGCAGAGATCACCGGGCCTGAAAGTTGTTTATATGTCAGGCTATGCAGATGATATTTTGTCTCGCGGAGACCTGGAAGGCAAACCCGAACATCTGCTGCGCAAACCCTTCAGGCGAGCGCAGATCAGCAGGAAGCTGCGTGAAGTGCTGGACGAATAATTATTGAACCATTTTTTAAGTGGAAATACCAAGGGCTATTCCGGTTTAAACCGAATCACTAACCCGTAATCGGTAGTTCTTCGATATCGTATCCATGCAGGATACTTCGGCCCAGTACCGGATCTTCAAGCTCAAAATCAAACCGCAATGACGGCCGCACGCCACCAATTGCGGCCAAAGTGCCGCCAAACATCAGCGTATTGTCGGCCAATCCTGCCCCGTCACTGTATCGATCAATCAGTTCCTGACAGGGTCGCATCTCTGACAAGGTCCCTTCCTGATACAACACACGATTCCCGTTTTCATGTATCCAGGAACGCAAAATCAGTTCATCCATATGCTCAACGACTTGCTTATAAGGCCACAAGATATTGCCAAGGGGCTTTTCACAAAGTTGTTTGGCGAGGGTGATTCCAACCGTTTCAGCTTTGCGGTCGGTGTGCTCGGAAGCCACGCCCAGCCACAGCTCGCCTTCGATTTTCAAAACAAAATATTCGACTTCGCCACTACTGTCCGGGCCGATAACCTGAATGGCATCCGCCGTGGTCAGATGTGCCGCAGATGTTCGGTAAAACATGGGGACTTCCTGTGGCCCCGGAATACCCATCTCAGCCAGTTCATCAATATGTGCCTGCAAGGCAGCTTGGTCCCGACCCGTCCAGCCAGCGATAACAACTTGTTCAATTTCCACGTCTTGTTGAACCAGGCCCTGGGCCGTAACAAACTCAAATTTTAGTCGGGCAGCGCTGGACATGCAAAATCTCCAAAAAGGGTTCCGGATAACCAGCAGATACTGACCGTGCTGGCCCATACATTCAAGGTCAATACATACAAGTCCACTTAACCTTGCCGGTGGATTTCAGAGGATTGAATGATACACTTCACCAACTCCACAGTTGTTTCGGAAAGCCCCAAGCGCAAAAATATAAAGGATACTCACTCGTGCCTGACCAAAAGAGCATCGCCCACAATTTTGATCTGGCGAAATTACCTTCCGATTATGTCGCCAACCCCTATCCATATTTCGCGACCTTACGACAGCACGCACCAGTACACCGGATGCCGGATGGCAGTTATTTCCTGACAAGGTATGACGACCTGGTCAGCGTCTACAGAAACCCCAAAGTCTGGAGTTCTGATAAAAAAATCGAGTTCAAACCGGCTATGGGCGACAGCGCCCTGTATGAACATCACACAACCAGTCTTGTCTTTCGCGATCCGCCGGACCACACCCGCTTGCGCAAATTATTTCAGGCTGCTTTTACGCCCCGGGCGATTGCCAACCTGGAGCCGCGCATTGAAAAACTGGTCGATGGATATCTCGACAAGGCGGAAGACAATGGTCAACTGGACCTGGTCGAGGATTTCGCCTTTATGCTGCCGGTGGAAGTTGTCTGCGACATGCTTGGGGCCCCTTCCTCCGAACGAAACTCAATTCGGGACTGGTCGCAAGCTATTTTGGGAGGGTTGGAACCAGTGCTGACGGATGGGGCCCGTGAAAAAGGGTCTGAGGCCGTCGATCATTTCAAATCCTTCTTGCGTGACCTGATTCGGCAGCGCCGGGCAAACCCGACATCGGGCGAAAGTGGCGAGGTTTTGTCGGCCTTGATTGAGGCCGAAGAAGATGGTGAAAAACTGACAGAGCTGGAATTGTTGCATCAATGCATATTTCTGCTAAATGCCGGGCATGAGACGACGACCAATATGCTGGCCAACGGCATTCACGAATTGCTGACCAATGAAGAGCAGTTGAGCAAATTGCACCAGAATCCGGCATTGGTCGAAAGCTGTATCGAAGAAGTCCTGCGATTCGATTCGCCTATCCAGTTGAACAACCGACGTGCCCTGGAAGACACAGAACTAGGGCCTGTAAAAATTCCGGCGGGATCAAAAGTTCATTTGTCTATTGGTGGCGGCAATCGCGATCCGGAAAGATTTGACGAACCAGACAGGTTTGATATTGAACGCACAAACAACAAACATCTTGCCTTCGGCGCTGGTGTCCATATTTGTGCCGGTAATACCCTCGCCCGGGTTGAAGGTCGCATTGCCTACAGCAAACTGTTTTCCAGATTTCCGGGCCTGCATCTTTCAGGCCCGGTGGTGCGATCACCCCGTATACGTTTCAAGGGCTTCAGCAATTTACCCGGATCGATCCGCTAGAGCAATTTTTTTGACATAGAGGTCAATCCTGATGAGGGTATTTCCCTTCCATCCCGACATAGAATTTTTTCATTTCGGCGATGTCTTTGTCAGCATCACCTGTCGGGTAAAAAAGATCACCGACGCCGGTATGCTTGGCTTTGAAATCGAGAAAGCTTAAAAGAATCGGCACTTTTGCTTCGACCGCAATCCAATAAAATCCAGACCGCCACTCATTTGATTTCGACCGCGTCCCCTTTGGCGCAACGGCCAGGGCAATTTTTTTGCGTCCCGTGAAATGGTCCGACACACGGGTGACCTCATTGCCGCCACCTGAACGTTCAATCGGCAAACCTCCCAACTATTTCATGAAAGGGCCGCGCCATCCGGCAAAAAGGCTTTGCTTGCCAATCCAGTGCAGCTTGAGATGAAAGGCAAAGGCAACGGCCAGCATCAAGGTCAAGTCAACTGACGCCGTATGCGGGTGGGCAATCATCACAAAACGATCAGCAGCCGGCAGTTTGCCGGACAGTTTCCAACCCAAAAGGCGTAGCGTCAGCAAACTGCCAAGCCGCATTATGGTGCTCAATACCGGTGTATCGAAGATTGTTATTGCCAAATGAAGAAACTTCCGGTGGAAAAAGGTAGGCAGGGGCCAGGAAAGGCTACTTGAAAGACTGCCGGTTGAACAGCCAGGGCGAATCCGGCTTAAACGGAATCGCTTCTGCTTCGTAATGCAGCATACACCTTCAGTTTATGGCAACGCTGCGTTTCCGTTAAGTACGGAACCGCTCTACCCAGCGGAATCGCCAACTGGTGATGGCCACGCTGGATCACAAAACCGCTGGACTTCCAGAAGATGTCCGTCTGGATCACGCATGAAAAAATGGTAGATATTGAAATCAGTATTCAGAACAGGCTTGGCTTCAATGGCAAGTCCCTTGGCTGTCAGGCGCTCATACCAGCCATCGACATCTTCACTGACCAGCGTGACAATAATTCCATCCGTCGTTGGTGCCGCCCCTTCCCGGCATTGGCATATGCCCAGAAACCCATCTCGACTGACGCGAAAAATCCGGCATTGCCCCTGATCCAGTACCTGTGTCAGGCCCAAATCTTTTTCATAAAATTTTGAACTGGTCTCAAGGTTTTGGGCATACAAAAAGGTAACTTGTTGATCAAACACAGAATTTTCCAATTTTACTATTGATTTTCCCACCCCATCCTAATGAGGCAGATCAATATCGCCAATGATTTTTGGCAATAACATAAAAAAGCGGCCCTGGTCCCTGCATAACACTGGCAACAGCAAATATTGGTTTTTCCTGTCATTGGATTGAGGAGCGACAAGATGAAAACGAAGATTGTCGGAATGTTGGCCGTTATATTGATGATCGTTGGTATGAGCCCGGAAAAGGCATCCGCCAATGACAGAGGCCTTCTCGGCACACTCATTGGTGCGGCAACGGGTGCCATTCTTGGCTCCAACGTCGGCAAGGGAAATGGTAAAGTCGCAGCCACTGCTGTCGGCACCCTGATCGGTGCGGCCATTGGCAGGGATATTTCTCGCTCTTCAACAACGCATACCCGTCGCGATAACCGGACCGTTTATCCGCCTGTCTATCGAAGCCCACCCGCGCGACAAACTGTGATCCACAAAACAAGAGTGGTGAAGCACGTTCATGTCCACAAACAGGGCCGGAATTTCAAGAACAACAGACGTGCCGCAAAATGGCATAAGCGTTCCAATCGCAGAGGACACCAGGTTTCGAGCAACCGTCGATATGGCGCGGACCGCAAATGCCGGCAGACTGGCCGTGGCTGTCGTGCCTGGAATTAAGGATTACTTCGCCAGGACGGTCCCGCTTTAACCGGGATCGCTTTGGCTTCCAGTAAGTTGGCAATATTCTTCCGGGGATATGTTGCCCCCGCTGATGATCGCTGCGGCAACAGACCCATCATCGACCTTGAGCGAGGCTGCAAGCGATGCAGCGCCGCCTGGTTCAGCAATGATCCTGAATTCGTCAAACAGTGTCCGCATGGCTACAACGATTTCTTCTTCGGATACCGTCACAATCCGGCTGGTCCGGGAGACAACATAATCGAATACCTCCGGGTCTGGCTCGTTGATGGTCAGGGCATCTGCAATGGTATCGAGGTCGGAAATGGCAACCGGATGTCCTGCCTGAAAACTGTTTGCAAAAGCCGGTGCCTGTTCCGCTTCAACACCAATAACCTCAAAACTTGTTGATGATTTTTTAGCGGCCGCACAAATCGCTGACAACAATCCACCGCCACCTATGGGCACAAATATTCGCTGTGTGGCGGGCTGGTCTGCAAAAATTTCTTCAGCAATTGTTTCGCTGCCTGCCAGAAAAGGTGGGCATTTGTGCGGATGCAAAAAATAGTAATCACCACTGGCGACCAGGCTTTCACAATGAGCCAGGGCTTCGCTGCCGGTTTGCCCGTGCAAAATAACTTCAGCCCCGATCCGGCGTGTCAGGTCCAACTTCGCCGGTGAGACATTTTCCGGCATCACAACGCTAACCGCCCGCCCCAACAGGCGTCCGGCCCAGGCCAGACTGAAGGCGGTATTGCCCATGGAAACGGTAATCACCTGCCGGTCATCACCATCTTCCGTCAAGGACAAGAGGGTTTTCACGGCCCCCCGCATTTTGAAAGACCCGCCTGTCTGGCAGGCTTCCATCTTGCAGAATAAATGAGGTTTGTCTGCCAACGATAGCAACGGAGTGCGCCGTACAAGGCTTGATATGTCGCTTATCATGATCCTGCCTCCGTTCTGGCGTCTTCCTCGGCCTGAAATTGATCCAGCAGGCTTTTGAGGCGAACTTGCTGGTCCAGCCGGATCACCTCTCGTTTCGCCAACGCCGTGCCATCACCATAATCGAATAACCCCCTCAGGGTTTTTGTACCATAAGCCCCTTCGGCATATTTCTGGCCAATCAGTGTCGGGCTGTTCAGGTCCGGTCGTCCCAACGCCCGGGCCACGGATTGCCCGCCGTGATGCAGAATATCCAGGCCGCCCGCGTCGATGAATTCGAGAATACCCATGACCGGAAAACGGTAGCCCCAACCGTGGGTGATGGCCTTGTCGATATCTTCCGGACTGGCGACGCCCTCTTCCATCAAACGCACGGCCTCGTTCATCAAGCCCACCTGTAAACGCGAGATCACAAATCCGGGGCTGGATTTGCAGCGAATAGGCATATGGCCGGTCTGGCGCAGGAAACCAAACAAGGTCTCAACATTTTCAGTCTTCATGCTGTCCGGTGTGACAACTTCGAGAAAGGGGATCAGCCACGGCGGGTTCATGAAATGGGTGACCACCATATCCGCAGCCAGATTTATACCTGCCGTCAGTTCCTCAACCGTAAATGTCGAGGTCATGGAACAAAGGGCTGTGGCATTGGCAATGGTTTCGCCCATGGCTGCATAAGCGGCTTGTTTAACCGGAATTTCTTCAGGCAGAGCCTCAAAAACATAGGTGTAATTCTTGTCGGGAATGTCCGCGCCGCAATAGACCGGCGCCATCAAACCGGCCGTATCACGGCCAAGTTTATTCGCCGAGACGACAAATTCAGCCTGAAGTTCATCAGCCTTGACCAGACGTTCGCTTGTTTCGCGCGGTTTGATGTCGATCACATCAACCGAACAGCCGTTCAACGCCAGATCAACCGCCAGCCCCGTCGCCATACGACCAATTCCCAATATGGCAACCGCTGTATTTCCTGCGTCCTGCATCCAGTTTCCCTGCCCGTTTTAATGTCTTTGCGACAAAGCATACAGGCGCGCTGACCCGGATTGAAACCAGATTGCTTAATTATCCCTTGATTCACAGACTCAACTTGACGGGAACATAACAAGAACATTATTGATAGGGCATGCGCCGCACCCTGACCAAACTGGATAGCCAACAACTTCTGTCAGCCCTTACTTCTGGCCGGGTAGCCCTGAATCAAGTGCTAGGCGTTTTACCGCCCAAATCGGGCACTGCCCAGCTGGCCCGCCTTTTGGTTTCCAATATTGACGATCTGGCCACCTTGTTGACCGGGGACAGACAACATTTCCATGAAACCGCACGACCGGCCAGCCACCTGATCCCGCCGTCCGATGTTGGCGATTAGTTCTTCAGGCAATGTCCGGCAATGGCCTCAATCATCAGGGGAGCCAACGATGCCGGATAGACCTCATGTCCCTGCCCCTTGATGATCTCCAGCCGGGCACCCGGAATGGCGGCAGCAGTATGCTCAGCCACCGCGACCGGAAACAAAGGGTCTTCATCGCCATGCAAAACCAGCGTCGGGGCTTTTATTTGGCCGACCTTTTCGTAATAAGCAGGTGCCGCAATTCCCGCCAACAAGTTACGACCATAGCCCAACAGATCAGGCGAGCGTTTTAGATCGCTTCTGATCCGGTCAGCATAATCATCGGGATCCCAGGCAAAACCACTGCCTCGAATGGCCGCGAATATCTTCAGGCCCAGGGCAACAATACTTTCAGGGTCCTCAGGATCATCTGGTGCAGAAAACAGTACCGCCTGTGTCGCCGGATCCATGGGTGGCAGGGAAGGATGGCCTGTCGTGCTCATCATGATTGTGGCACTGCGCAGGACTTCGGCGTGATTAATGGCCAGGTGCTGGGTAATAATTCCGCCCATGGACATGCCGGCAACATGGGCTGGTCCCAAATTCAGAACCGTTATCAGGGCGGCGAGGTCATCCGCCATATCAACATGTGTGTAGGGTGCCGTGACGACCTCCCCCGCCATCTTTTGTGCCATCCCTGCGGCCAGATCGGCCGGTCCAAATTCCACAAATTTCTGCGACAAGCCAGTATCGCGATTATCAAATCGCACCACATGAAAGCCGCGCGCAGCCAAGCCTTCGCAAAATGCATCAGGCCAGCCCGTTAATTGCAAACCAAACCCGATCACCAACACAATCGCCGGATCGGCTGGATTGCCAAATGTTTCATATTCCAGATTGATACCGTTCGCGGTAATCGTCGACATATCCTTCTCCCTGATGTTGCTTTACTCTGTCGTCAATCGTTGGCTTGCGACAACCCCTTGCAGAAAATTTTCTGACCAATATGACAATCAAGACACTGGAATTGCCGGTCGACATGACTTCCCTGTGGGAAGCCACCGCCCACGCCTGGAAACACGAAAAACTGAACGGCCCGGCAAGCGCTGATCTTGTTATCGTCGGCGCTGGTATTACGGGTTTGTCAGCAGCCTTGCGGGCCTGTGAAGCGGGCAATTCGGTCATCGTACTGGATGCCAATCACCCGGGCTGGGGCGCATCGGGGCGTAATGGTGGTCAGGTCATTCCGGGGCTTAAGTATCTTCCCGAAGAAATCATTCAGCAATTTGGCATCGATCCTGGTGAAAAAATCGTCAGCTTTGCCGGAAGAACAGCAGATGCCGTTTTTGAGATTATCAAACGTTATAACATTGATTGCGATGCCATAAGGGGCGGCTGGATTGAGCCGGCCTATCGCGCCCGATCCTTGAAAGCATTGAGCGCCAAAACATCACAATGGCAAGCCAGAAATGCAGACGTGGAATTGCTTGATAAAAAGGCTGTCGCCAACGCCACAGGCAGTGAGGTCTTTATCGGTGGCTTTTACGACCGCCGGGCCGGGTCAGTGCAGCCCCTGAAATATTCGCTTGGTTTGGGTGAAGCTGCCCGTAGGCTGGGGGCAAAAATATTCTCTCATGTCACAGTGTCATCCGTCGACAAGCAGGCCGACAGATTTGTCGTCGAAACCAACAAAGGACAAGTCCGGGCGGACAGGGTTCTGATCTGCACCAATGGTTATACAGATCCCTCCTTCGGCCCCATCGGGCGTTCCGTCGCCCCCGTTGCTTCCATCCAAATCGCCACCGACCCGCTGTCCGTTAACTTGCGCCAAAGCATTATGCCCGGTGACATCAGTGGATCGGACACAAACCGGTTGTTGGTTTATTTCCGCCTCGATGCAGAGGGACGTTTTCTGATCGGCGGGCGCGGCGCCACTTTTGCCAGCGGACTGGAGCGGCTGTTTCCGCAACTGCAAACCCACGCCGTCAAGATGTTCCCTGAACTGGCCGGTCTGGACTGGCCTTACCGATGGGGTGGATTGTTGGCCCTGACAGCAGATCATTATCCGCACATCCACGAACCCGTACCTGGCCTGGTGATGGCTATGGGCTACAATGGGCGCGGCGTTGCCCTCGCGACACAATGGGGAGCAGCTATATCAGAATATGCGATGAGCGGTGACATCAACCTGTTACCAATTCCGATCACGCCAATCAGGAAATTCCCGTTTCATCGACTACGCACTGTTGGCATTGAAGTCGCTGCGTTCTGGTATGGCTTTCTTGATCGGATCGGCGTTTAGGATTATGGCGTCACGGGAATGGGCCAGTCACCCTTGAAGGGCTGAACCAGGGCGCGTTCCACCATTTCCAGATGGTCCTGGCCATAAAACATATCGCCATCAACAAAATAGGTAGGTGACCCCAGAACAGCACGGTCTATGGCTTCCTGGGTGTTGGCCCGGTACAGGGCCTGGATTTCATCTGACATGGCGGCGTCCAGCAAAGGTGCCGGATCAATGCCAACATCTTTTGATATTGCGGCCAGGGTGTCGCGATCATCCAGGTCAGCATCGTTAAGCCAGTGTTTTTCCAACATGGCGTGGGCCAGTTCATCAATATCATGCCCCTGTTCCAGGCCGGCAATCAGCATACCGTTGGACAAGGCAATGCCGTTATCATGATAAGTTGGCCTGAACCCCAGCACCGGGGCTTCGCGCAATTCTGACCAACGATCAACTTCACGCTTGAAATAATAAGCTTTGTGCGCCGCTGAGCGTCCGGCAAAATCGGCAAGGCCAATGGCCTCAAGAACAAGGCGAAGATCGTTGGGTTTATGGACGATCTTGACGCCTGCCGCCTTGGCAATATTCATCAGGCGTCGGGACCCGAGATAGGCAAAGGCAGAATGGGCGGAATAGAAATACTCGATATCTGGCATTCAGAATTCACTCTTTAATAAATCTATCGGTTCAAAAGATGGCCACAGCTTATTCAGCCTGCTCCGCCATCGTCAACAGCACATCATCATAGAGTTTCAATTCTTCAATCCCTCGCGGCGACAGGCCATAGATTCCCCGTGCCGTTCGTTGGAACCAGCTATAATGGTTATTCTGTAATATGGAGGCCGCGCGGGGAACATCTGTCGCCGCCTTGATCTCAGAAACTTTTGCCTCTCCCTGTGTTTGCAAAAAGGCAGCACAGCGCAAGGCATCCTGGCGATAGGATGTGATGATTTTGGTTTGTGTCACACCGCCGGTATTGGGATCGCCGGCCCGGGCGGAAAACTCCGCCATTAACTGCACAAGCTGGCGCTTGTTTTTACGGGGCGTATAAGGTGCGGGATCAAGCAATACCTCGGTCTGACGCCCCGGCTTGCGGTCCAGGGCAACCAAAATCAAGCCAAACCCCAACATGCGGCATAATTTCAAAATGTCCCGTTGCCGGGATCGCCAGTTTTTTCGTTTGGTGGGTGTATCAGGTGCGGAAATCGCCAGATAGACGCTATCCGAGACTTTGAGTCGATCTATACCCTGCAACACCAGCTCCAGGGAAAAAATCAGTTTTAGTTCGACGACAACGGGCGCTGCACCAGCCTTGCTGGCCACGACATCGCAATCCTTGACCTCTGCCTTGACCTCATAGCCCAGGCCTTCCAGAAGCGCTTTCACGGGAGCATATAAATCTGATTCACTGGCCACGTGTATTTCCCTCTACAAGGACAAAACCCCAAGCATCCAGCTTGATTAATAGCGACTAACAAATTCATAATAAACGCATATGAACCATATTCCTCGATATTTCCGATCCGGATTGTCGACAGTAAACCTGGATGCAATTGCGAATGCAGAAACTTGTTGACGATCTGAAAGCACTCGACGAACTCTTGGTGATCAAGCGGGAGGTTGATCCGTGCCATGAACTGGCCGCCGTGACCAAGGCCGTTCAGCAGTCTTCCAATAAAACCGTGTTGTTCGAAAATGTGCGTGGCAGCAAAATGCCGGTCGTCAGCAACATTTACAATTCCCGTCAGCGCCTGTGTCATTTCATCGGATCAGAACCTGATGGTTTCTGTGCCCGTTGGAACAACATTCACGACCGCACAAAATCTCAAGCAGGCCAGGAAACCACCATAATCGAGCGACCTGGCGATTTAGTTGATTGTCACATCAGCGACCTGCCCTTGATCACTTATCACGGCAAGGATGCGGCTCCCTATTTCACCTCGGCCATTTTTCTGGCGCGGCACCCTGACACTGGCGTCGAGAACCTGTCTTTTCACCGTAGTATGTACGTCAGTGATGACGAACTACGCATCCGCCTGGGCGCTAGCCATGACCTGTACCGGTATCAAAAGGCGGCAGAAGGAAAAGGCGAAGCTTTGGACGCCGTCATGCTTGTCGGTGTTGAGCCTTCCCTGTTTCTGGCAGGTGGTGCCTCCCTGCCTGGCGACTGGAGTGAGATGGCCTTTGCCAGCGCCATGAATGATGCGCCCATACCTTCCTACAAAGCCAAAGCCAGCGATCTGATGATCCCGGCCTCAACCCAAATTGTCATTGAAGGGCGCATATTACCTGATGTCCGCCGCCCGGAGGGGCCCTTTGGCGAGGTCATGGGATACTATGTTGAAGTCGGCGACAATCATGTTTTTGAAGTCCTGCATGTTTACACTCAACCGTCACCGGTTTTTCACAGTTTGCTATGTGGATCAAATGAAGACCTGAGTTTGCTGGAGGCCAGAACAGCGGCAAAAACCTGGACACATCTGAATAATGTCCTGCCCGGCATCATTGATGTGTCATGTGCCCCGTCCATGATGAACACCACAATCAAGATCAAACAACAATATGAAGGCCATGCCCGCCAGGTTCTGATGGCTGCATTTGGTGCGCATCTTGATTACAACAAGGTTTGCATTGTGGTGGACGAAGACGTCAATATCTTTGACCAGAACGACATCATGTGGGCCTTTGCGACACGTGGACGAGCAGATACCCGCACCATGGTCATCCCGGATGTACCCGGTTTTTATCGGGATGAGCAAAAAGATCATTGGGGACGTCTGGGACTGGATGCCACATGGCCTTTCCACCGGGCTGCTGAGTTTGAACGCAAAATGATTCCCGGCGAAGAAAGCATCGACCTTGCAGATTACACCTGATCTGCCGGGAGGAACCAATGCCTGAGGAAGCTTCTATTCGCATCGGCGTTGATGTCGGCGGAACCTTCACCGACTTTGCCCTAGCCCTGCCGCAAGGCATCAAAAGCCTCAAGTTACCCACAACGAACAACGCACCGGAACAGGCCATACTGGATGGCGTCAACCGCCTTCTGGGTGACAACAACATCAGTCCTGATCAGGTTACCGGCTTCATTCACGGCACCACCCTGGCCACCAACGCCATCATTTCCAGAACGGGTGCCCGCACGGCATTACTGACGACAGCAGGTTTCAGGGATGTCCTGGCCCAGGGCGATGAAAGCCGCTTCGATCAATATGATATTAACATCACAAAGCCCGAACCCCTGGTGCCGCGCTGGTGGCGATATGGCATACCGGAACGGCTTAGTGCTGAAGGCAATGTCCTTTTACCGCTGGACGAAGATGCCATTGGGGCCATTGCAGCCGACATGCGTAGCGAAAATATCGAAAGCGTTGCTATTTGCTTTTTGCATGCCCACACAAACCCCGATCACGAACAGCGCGCCCGCGACCACCTTCAGGTATTATTGCCCTCAGTTGCCATCAGCTTATCCAGCGATGTCAGTCCGGAAATCGGAGAATATAGCCGCTTCTCAACGACAGCGGCTAATGCCTATGTTCAGCCGGTCATGTCGGCCTATCTGGAACGTCTGCAATCAGGTCTAACAGACCAGGGCATCAAAGCCTCGATCTTTATGTTCTTGTCCAATGGCGGTTTGTGCGATCTGGATACGGCACGTCGTTTTCCCATTCGCCTCGTTGAATCTGGTCCCGCTGGCGGTGCTGTATTTGCTGGCAATTTGGCCCGTGAGCTGGGCGAAGAGGAAATTCTGGCCTTTGACATGGGTGGTACCACAGCCAAGGTTTGCCTGATTGATCATGGTGTGCCTGGCCGCAGTGATTCCTTCGAAATGGCGCGCGAACATATGCACCGTCAAGGCAGCGGCCTGCCCGCCCGCATACCGGTCATCGACCTGGTGGAGATCGGGGCGGGTGGAGGCTCGATTGCCCAGGTAGATAGTTTGAAGCGCCTGCATGTGGGGCCGACAAGTGCCGGTGCTACACCCGGTCCCGCCTGTTACAGTCGGGGTGGAGAGGCCGCAACCGTAACAGACGCCAATTTGTTGCTGGGACGCCTGGCGGCCAATGACTTTACCGGGTCGGGCATCAATATATCTGTTGATCGGGCGCGCGACGTTATTGCAGAACAAGTCGGCAAAGCGCTGGCCCTGACGGATAGTGCCGGGGCGGCGGCCATTAGCGAAGTTGTCGAAGAACAAATGGCGGGTGCTGCCCGTGAACATGCCCGCGAAAAAGGCATAGATTTGCGACGCCGCAGCATGGTGGCCTTTGGTGGCGCAGCGCCTTTACACGCGGTCAACGTGGCCGCCAAACTCGGCATCAACCGCGTGATCATTCCACAAGCAGCAGGAATCGGATCGGCCATCGGCTTTTTGCAATCCAGTGCTGTCTTCGAAATTTCGCACAGTATCAGAGTGCTAATGTCCTGTTTTGATGCGAGCCTTTTCAACCAGCATTTTGCTGCAATTTCCAGGAATGTTTCTGCCGCTGTTGAAGCCGCCGCCCCTGGCATCCCGGTAGACGAGACACGAACCTTGTTCATGCACTACAAGGGCCAGGGGCATAGTCTCGCCGTCGAGATTCCGACCCGTGATTTAACCGATGATGACGCAGTGCTTTTACTTTCAGCCTTTGAAGAAAAATATATTTCTGTTTATCGCCGCCCGCTTGCAGGGATCGATGTGGAGTGTGTTGGCATCAGTTTACGCATGTCGTCCAACGAAGATCTTTTGCCGGTCCGGAATATTATCAACACTGGCCCAGCGGATGTGCCCGACACAACAGACCTGTTTGATCTTATGGAAAATGACTATGCGAACGTCCCAACAATGTCACGGTCGAAAATGGAGCCTGACACCATCTTTCAGGGGCCTGGACTGATCAAGGACGATGGCACGACAGTAGTCGTACCGCAGGGCTATATCGCGACCTGCTACGATACAGGCCACCTGGTGATTACGTTGCAGGGAGATCAAGCGTGACAAGTTCCCCACAAAATAATCCAAATGATGAAATTCGCTTCCAGGTTATCTGGAGCAATCTGATTTCCATCGTTGAAGAACAAGCCCGCATGTTGATGCGCACAGCCTTCAGTCCGGTGGTTCGGGATTCAGGAGATTTGTCGGCAGCCCTGTTTGATCGCCAGGGTCGCATGCTGGCCCAGGCCCAGACCGGCACGCCCGGTCATGTAAATTCCACCGCTGCTGCTGTGCCCTTGATGCTGGAAGAAATTCCCCTGGATCAACTGGATGAGGGCGATCACCTGATTACCAATGACCCCTGGCTGGCATCCGGGCATCTACACGACATCACGATTTCATCGCCTGTATTCCGGGCCGGGCAGCTGATCGGCTTTTTTGCCTGCACTTGCCACCAGCTGGACATTGGCGGTCGTGGACAGGGACCAGATGCAGCCTCGGTTTTTGAAGAAGGCCTCGCGATCCCGGTCCTGAAGCTGGTAAAAAAAGGTGAGGTCAACGCAGACCTCATGAAAATGATCCGCGCCAATGTGCGCACGCCAGGTGAAGTTGAGGCAGATATTTTATCTTACGTAGCTGCCAATGAAGTCAGCGCACAAACGCTGTGTGATGCTCTGGATAAGCTGGACCTGGACGGACTTGAAAGTATCGGTGATCAGATCATCAATCGGTCACGCACTTCGATGATTGACGAAATCCGCAAGCTGCCCAGAGGCAAGGCAACAAATTCAATAACCCTGGACAGTTTCGGCACACCCGTCGAAATTATCTGCACGCTGGAGGTCGGTGATGACGGTCTGGTGCTTGATTTCGAAGGCTCCAGCCAGGCCAGCACACGGGGTGTGAACCTGGTCTATAATTACACCAATGCTTATGCCAGCTTTGGCGTGCGCTGCATTGTCGGGCCCGACATCCCGAACAACACGGGTTCCTTGTCGGCGATCAAGGTCAAAGCCCCGATAGGTTCCATCCTGAATGTGGAACGCCCGTGGCCCGTTTGCGCCCGCCATATCATCGGACAATTTTTGCCAGAGGTAGTCATGGGCTGCCTGGCCAAAATCGCCCCGGATCGTGTGCCTGCCGAAGGGGCCGCTTGCCTGTGGGGCATTCAATTGCGCGGTGGCCCTGAAATTGATGGAAATTTCGACCGAGACGAAGCCTGGGGTTCAGGCCGGTACGAGACATTGTTTTTCAACGCAGGCGGCACAGGGGCGAGGCCACGCCAGGATGGGCTTTCGGCAACAGCCTTCCCAAGTGGGGTCAAAGCCATGCCCATTGAAGTCGTCGAAAGCAACGCACCCATCGTGGTCTGGCGAAAGGAATTGCGACCTAACTCAGCCGGTGAAGGCCGGTACCGCGGTGGCTTCGGTCAGGATATCGAAGTTGCTACAATTGACGGCCGACCTTGCGGCCTGTTCGCCATGTTCGACCGCACCACCGTCCAGGCCAGAGGTCGGGAAGGTGGGGAAAGTGGCTCATTCGGCAAACTGGGTCTGACTTCGGGCCAGGACCTTGAACCCAAGGGTTTGCAGATTATCGGTCCGAACGAACGCATGTATTTTGAACTGCCTGGCGGTGGCGGTTTTGGTCCAGCCACTGATCGTGACCCTGGCCTGGTAGGCGATGATCAACGGGCGGGACTGTATTCAGTCAATCCCGACGCAGACGACGACTAAATCCAGTAAACTGAAACAGCTAGTTTTATGCCGCCAGCAAGTCTTTCACGATGGCATCCCATTCTTCTGCCCGTTCTGACGTGCAAGCGGGTTTCCCGGCCCGACCATACCAATAGCCGGCATTGCCAATATCACCCTCAACACGATGCAGGTAGGCGTGAACCCAGCTCCCCGCAGCGCTTTTGTCAGACTGGGCCAGATTGTGCGCCGTATCCCAGTCGCCTTTGGCATCATGCCACATGGCTTGCAGAACAGATGACAGCCCGTTGGGTGGTTGGGCTTGTGTCATCGAAGCCTTGAAAGATTGAATGTTCATTGCGCCTTCGATTAGCCTTGTTCCAGGTCGAGATTAAGGTAAACAATCACATTATTTCTGTCGACCTTCATTCGGTTTTCGCTGGATACCATGTCAGTACTGTCAGACCAGTCGGCGGACTGGGCTCGGGACTATATGAGGCCATGGAGTTGCCGGTACGAACGATCATCCTGAACAACGGTATGTGGGGTACTGTCGATTGCATTCACCCCACCCACTTCTATAATCGTTCAGACAAGGTCGCCGATGTAGGTGCAATCAAGGCTTTTGTATCCTGCTCCTTTTGCCAAAGGTCCAGCAATGTTCAAGCTTCAGCGGTATTTTTCCATTGCCAGCGCCATTGCCATTCTGACGGTGACAGTCGCTCTGGCGTTCCTCTATCGGCAACACGCTGTGGCCAACCTTACCCGCCTGATTGAAACCCAAAATGTTGTCCTGGCCCAATCCTTTGCCAACAACATCTGGCACACATACACCGACTATGTAAAAGAGGCCTCGGACCTCGACGGCGAAGCCTTGCGTCGTAGGCCCGAGACCGAAGAAATCAATCTCGCCTTGCATGAACTGGTGCATGGGTTACCGGTTCTCAAGGTTAAAATGTACAGCCTGGAAGGCAATACGGTCTATTCGTCTGAATTCTCCCAGATCGGTGAGAGCAAAAAAGGCAACGCCGGTTTCGAGGCCACGGTGCGGACCGGCATCCCGTCGACCAAAAGCTCGTTTCGGGAACGTTTCTTTTCCTTTGATGGCGGCGTCACCAACAGGCATTTGATTGAAAGTTATCTACCCATTCAGGGTATGGGCGGAGCCGTGCAAGGTGTGTTTGAACTCTATTCCGATGTCACACCCCAGATCGATACCATTCGCGACAACACGGTGATCGTCGCCAGTTATTTGTTGGGCAGCCTCGGTCTCTTATACGCCTTCCTGTTTCTGGTTGTTCGCCACGCGGCCATGATCATGCGTGCCCAATATGTCGAACTGGAGCACGAGATATCAGAGCGCAAGATCGCGGAGCAAAAATACAAGGATGCCCGTGACGACGCCGAACAGGCCAACCACGCGAAATCAGATTTTCTGGCGGCCATGAGTCACGAAATCCGCACCCCTATGACCGGTATTATCGGCCTGTCGGAATTGCTTGAAGATAGTGGCCTTGTCGGCAAACAACAGGACTGGGCCTCCAGCATCCACAGGTCCGGGCAGACTCTGCTTTCGATCCTCAACGAAATTCTGGATCAGTCAAAACTGGACGCCGGCATGTTTGAAATTGATCCCGTGAATTTCAGGCTGGCGACCCTGATTAACGACACAACACAGCTGTTTCGCCACCGAATCGAGCAGAAAGGTTTGACTCTGGAAGTCGAGATGGCAGATGACCTGCCAGAATATCTGTTTGCCGACAGTCTGCGCATCGGTCAGGTTTTATCGAATCTATTGAGCAATGCCCTGAAATTCACCAGCGAAGGCGGCATCGTTGTCCGAATTGGCCACCAACCGGTCGTTGGCGGCGACTTTGTATTGCGGGTGTCCGTCAGCGACAGCGGAGCGGGACTGCTGGAAAATCAGAAAGAGAAGCTGTTTTCCGCTTTCGTTCAGGCTGACAGTTCCACTTCCCGGGTTTATGGCGGCACCGGGCTGGGCCTGTCCATATCACGTCAATTGGTAGAAATGATGGGCGGTCGAATCGGTGTCGACAGTGTGCCAAAAGAGGGCAGCATGTTCTGGTTTACCGTGAATTGCCGACTGGCCGTACCGGAGGCAAGCGATGCCATCAACAAGGCGTCGGGAAACATGCATGGTGACAACAACGGCGCAATAATTCGGAGTGGCAGTTGGAAGGCCACGCGCCCCCTGCGACTGTTGGTTGCGGAGGACAATGAGATAAATCAAGAATTGATCCGGGCGATGTTTGAACGATTAGAACACCTGGTATCAACGACACCGAACGGCAGGCGGGCCGCCGATTTGGCAGCAGTGGAAGATTTCGACATCGTGGTCATGGATATTCGCATGCCGGTTATGAATGGCATGGAAGCAACGAAGATTATCCGCGCCCTGCCCGGCGAACGCGGAAAAGTTCCCGTTGTTGCCCTGACCGCGGATATTTCAGTTGGCAAGACCAGTGAATTTCAGGCAGCTGGGATAAACGGCATTTGTAAAAAGCCCATTGAACTGGCTGACCTGTTGCAAACCATCAACCGGCTATTGGGTGAAGAGGTTCACCAAATGACAGAGGATGCGCCGCGGGCTCCCTCAACCGAAACGGTGCAGCCGTCATCAGACCAGACGGCTGAGACTGCTGCGCCTTCGGATACACAGTCAGAAGGCAGGGCGCAGTGGTCTTCCCCCGAAAAAGTGGTCCACCTTTATAGTTAGTTGAAGGAGGATCAGAAATGGCTATCAAGCGAAACAAACCAGAAGAGATTGTGATGATGCTGCGGCAGGTTGAAGTGCTTGTCGGG
>Ga0233449_1001575_pt1 | contig 20095 bp, 5 predicted proteins | sample SI_124_October20_FD_183012 | JGI IMG/M metagenome (GOLD analysis project Ga0233449, IMG submission 183012) | Seawater microbial communities from Saanich Inlet, British Columbia, Canada - SI_124_October2016_200_MG | ecosystem: Environmental > Aquatic > Marine > Inlet | place: Canada: British... | reverse complement strand
GTCAGAAAGAGAAATGATGATGCAGATCGTGATGCTGTATGTTTAGATACTAATTTAGTTCCTCTTATCTTGAGGAAAGAATAAGAGAGAATAAAGTAAGAAAGAGAAAAGTAAAAGAAAAGGAAATAAACTTTTAATGCGAAAGATCAGGGATTCCTAATGAGGCTTTATTTGTATTTCATCATGACATATTAAGAATGGAGATATTTTCAAATCAAAGTTTATCCAATAAACGATTAATCCCCTTTTATCAATTGGAACATCTTTTCAGTTGAGGAGATTATTGAAATCATCAGTAGTAGGAATATTGTCAGACAGTCTAATTGCAGGGTTATCGTAGGAGTAAGATGAATTACAAAAGAATTTAAAAGAGAAGTATAATAAAAGAAGTAGTGAAGTAAAAGAAGTAAAGTGATATATTCTTTTTCCTTTCCGATGTAAATTTAAAAGAATAGTAAAATAAATAATGTAAAGAGAATAAGTTAAATAAAATAAAAGAAGTAGTGAAGTGATATATTCTTTATCGTTTCTGATGTAAGTTTTAAGAGCAGTAAAATAAAAGAAGTAAGATTTAAAGTTTAATTTTATTGATCAATAAAATAAGTAAAATAAAAGAAGTAATGAAGTAATATATTCTTTATCGTTTCTGATGTAGAGTTAAAAGAAAAGAAGTAGTGAAGTGATATATTATTTATGATTTCAAGTTTAAAGAGAAGTAGAATATTAAAAAAAGAGAATAAGTTAAATAAAATAAAAGAAGTAAGATGAATTACAAAAGAATTTAAAAGAGAAGTATAATAAAAGAACTTAAAATAAAAGAACTTTAAATAATAGTTTTAGTTATTGATGGAAAGTTTCTTTACTATTTTCTTTAATCGTAAAATATTTAAAAAAGATAATAAGTTAAGTTAAATAAAAGAAGAGAGGGAGAATAGAGAGGATAAAAGAAGTAAGATTTAAAGTTTAATTTTATTGATCAATAAAATAAGTAAAATATTTAGAGAATAAGTTAAGTAAAATAAAAGAAGTAAGATGGAAAGTTTAAAGAAAAGTATAATAAAAGATTAGGACTGCAGTTTAAAGAGAATATTGAAGAAGTAATATTAAAAAGTTAAAAAGTTATAAAGTTATAAAGTTTATAAAGAATTTTAAAGAGTTAAGAAGTAAGAAGAGAGGGAGATGAATTAAGTAAGATTGAAAAGTAAATAATGAAAAGTTAAAAGAAGTAAGATAGAAAAGTTAAAAGAAGTAAGATTTAATAAGTAAATAATGAAAAGTTAAAAGATCGTTTATTGAATTATCTTTTGATTAAGTAAGATTTAAAGTTTAAAGAGAAGTAAAATATTTAAAAAAGATAATAAGTTCAATAAGAAAGAAGAGAGGGATAATAGAGATAAATAAACTAAAAATATCAGGAGGAGTAATAAGGGCTATAAAGAACAATAAGAAGAAAAAGAAGAAACTTCTAGAATGAGAATAAAAGAGAGATATATTGTGAAAAAGAAAGAAGAAAGGAAGATGAATTAAGAGATAGAAAACAAATAAAGAAGAAATAACAAAAGAATATAAATGATAAAAAGAAGGGAAAAAGAATAAAAATTCAGATTGAAAAGTTTGAAAGAAAGAAATGATAAGGGGTAAGAGTTCAGGTAAGAGAAATAAGAAGAAGAAAGGAAAAAGAAAAAGGATTTGAAAAAGAAAAAGTTTAAGGAGAATAATAGTTTGATATTGATATAAAGCAGATTTAATATATAATAAAAAAAGAATAAAAATGAATGGAATATTTCAAAAGAAACTAAATGTAAAAGAAAGATCAATAAAAGTAAAAAAAGCGTCAGTAATATGAAAGAAGTTTAATTTAGGAAGATGAAAAAGAGTTAAGAAATATTGAATAATAGTGGAAATATAGAAGTAAACAAGAATACTAGTAAGTAAGAGACTTAAAGAGTAATAAATAATATTAAAAAATAATTCCTTAAAATGAAAAGAAACTCACATTAAACTTTACTTCATCTTCTTCTTAATTTCTTAGCTGTACGACCATTAGATAGAGTTCTTTGACCATGAGAAGGTAAACCAAGAGAAAGTCTTTTACCACGATAAGAATTAATATGAATAAGTTTTTCAATAGAGTTTTTAGTATTTACATCTAAATTTCTTAGAATTAGTTTAGGTTGTTGGGTAGATTGATGTGAGAATATATTATGAGATCTTTTTAATCTACTTATAGCGATAGATAATTTTTCTTTTTTTAAATCAGATAAATCTTTATATATAATATTTTGATTAACACCTAAATGTATACATATTTGATTAGCTCATTTATCTGATATACCTTTTATAGTTTTTAAGTTTCTATATAAACTTAGATTTTGTTCGAACATTTAAATACTGAGAGATTCGAACTCTCGACCTTATCTTTGTAAGAGACACGCTCTACCAACTGAGCTAAGCATTTACATCAGAGAAGTCGGACTTGAACCAACCACCTCAGACTCCCAAAGCCTGCATTCTACCTGATGAACTATTCTCTGAATATTGTTTTACCTGATGAACTTTTTTGTTTTTATTATAATTAACTATTTTCTTCTTATTGTTCTACGAATGAACTATTATCTTAATATTGTTCTGAACTATTTTCTTTTTATTCTAATGACTTCTTATTCTAACGACTTCTTATTGTTTTACCTGATGAACTATTCTCTTAATATTCTGATGACTTATTATTCTAATGACTTTTTATTCTAAAAAACTATTATCTGAATATGGTTATCTGAATATTGTCCTATCATTAGAAGGATTAGTGCTCAAAGAGGGAATTGAACCTTCGACCTTAACATTTTCAGTGTTACGCTCTAACCAACTGAGCTATTTAAGCTTACATTAAAGAGTAAAGTTTATATTTATTTATTATTAAGGAAAATGAAAGCTTACATTAAAGTTTATATTTATTTATTATTAAGGAAAATATAAAAAAATAATATTTATAGCTAATATTTAAGAGTTACATAATAAACAGTCAATAACATTTAAGACAGTGTTATTGGTAAACAGACATTCATTATCATGTTTTCTATTGCTGATAGCTTAACTTTTATAGCTAAATTTATAGCTAAAGTTTATTTATTATTTAAAAATTTTATTGTGATAATTAAATTATAAAAAAGACAAATAAATTAAATTAAAGAGTTTATAGCTTGAGTTTATAGTTTGAGTTTATAGTTTGAGTTTATAGTTTGAGTTTATATATATAAAAAATATAAAAAAATAAAGTTGATAGCTTATTTGCGGTGTTAGTATACTTCTGGATATCTAAATATCTTTATCTCATCTTCTCTATTTTAAAAATAAACAATTTTAAACTTTTAAATATATAAGTCACGATTATCATCTCTCTGAGTCTTGATACTCCGATCACTAACTAATACGATAGCTTTTATAGATATTTGCTTACTACTTAATGTTAAGTTCGTAAGTTAAGATAGTCCTAGTTAGAAAGAAAACGATAAGCAAATACACAATTCAAATTCGGGAGGGTTTGAGTGTTTTGTTATTAATATTACTTACCGTTGTTAAATGAGTAGAAATAACTCTATTCATATCTTTAAAACTTTTCATTTCTTTCTTTCAAACTTTTCATTAAGAAACCTTAATCAGATTCACTTTACGCAGAATAATCATTGTCTTCTGTTAATCTTTTAATCCCCCCGATAGGACTCGAACCTATAAGCGTTGCAGCGGTTGAACTTAAATCAACTGAGTTTACCAATTTCACCACAGGGGGCATAATACTCCATCCGGGGATCGAACCCGGGTTTTCATCGTGAAAGAATGAGTTCCTAGCCTATTAGAAGAATGGAGCTTAAAGTAGTAAATTATTAAAAGAATAAGGAACTTAAAGAATAAAGAACTTTAAATAGTAAGTTAAAAAAGGAACTTAAAGTAGTAAGTTGAATAAGCTAGAAAGGAATCGAACCTATGACCTCAACATTATCAATGTTGTGCTCTAACCCCTGAGCTACTAGCTTTAAACAAAAAGAGTTGATTAACATTTAAGCTTTAAACTAAAAGTAAAAACCGGAAGACATAACTCTTATTGTTTAAATATAAAAAGAAAAAAAATATTAAGAATAAAAAGAAACTAAAAATAAAATGAATAAGAATAAAAATAAGGAAACAATAAATAACTAATAATAAATAACTAATAACCTATTTTTATATTTAAAAAACACCTTTAATAGGAATAAATCTATTTAAATAAAAAAGGAAATAACAGAAGAAAATGAAAACACAATTTACGAATGTATGAAGTATGTACAGAAAATTTACTGAAAAATGCTATGAAAAAATGCCCGACCTGCAGATCTGAACTAAAACCTTTAAGTGAAACCTTTAAGTGAAACCTTTAAGTGAAACCTTTAAGTGAAACCTTTAAGTGAAACCTTTAAGTGAAACCTTTAAGTGAAACCTTTAAGTGAAACCTTTAAGTGAAACCTTTAAGTGAAGAGGATGCAGGAAAGATGAGAAATCAAGAAATATAACAAAGATGTAATGATGAAGAAATAGAAGAAAGACGTAATGATTCGTAATGATGAAGAAGAGTGGGTAGAAAATCAGATACATCAAGAAATAGAACAAAAACGCCAAGAAATAGAACATAGCAATAACAATATAAGCGAATTAGTAATAGAAGAAAGCAATAACAATATAAGTGAATTTGAAATAGAAAACAGACAACAGGATACCGACAACAGGACACCGATGATGATGATGATGACGACGACACCGATGATTCGGATGAAGATTCGGATTATCATTCGAGGAAGATGATAATAATAATTCAAACAATTAAACTAAAAAACTTTTAACCTATTAAAATAAATAAGGAATAAGTCTATTTTTTTTATTTAAATTAATAATAAATAACTTAAAATCTTTAAACCAATTAAAATAAATAAGGAATAAATAAGGAAATAAATAATGAAATAAATAATTTAAGGAAATAAATAAGGAAATAAATAATGAAAGGAAATAATAAAGAAATAACTAAAAATACCTTAAAAGTAACTAAGAATCTTTAAACCTTTAATAATCTTAAAAATAAGGAAATAAAGAATAAATAGGAAATAAAGAATAAATAGGAAATAATAAAGAAATAACTAATAATCTATTTTCTTTTGTAAAGTATAAAAAAATACCTTTAATAATCTTTAAACCTTTAATAATCTTTAGACCTTAAATAATCTTTAAACCTTTAATAATCTTTAAACCTAAATTAAAAAAGTAATTAGAGGGTATTAGAGGGTATTAGAAGTATTGTAAAATCATAGAAGTAATCATAAAAGTAATTAAAAGAAGTATTATAACTCAATTTAATTTCAATTCATATAAGTATTTTAACCTTTAAAAGTAACTAAAAATTAAGGAATAAATAAATAAAGGGAAAATAAAGGGAAAATAAGGTGTAAATAAAAATAAAATAAAGTAAAATGTTTAATAACTTAATATATAAAGACTAAAGGTTTATATTTATATGTTTAATAACTTTTAATATATATAAAAAGAAAGACTAAAGGTTTATATTTATATTTAATATTTAATATAAGAGATAATAATTATAAGAAACCATGGAAACTATTGTTGCATCAATGATAACACTATCGCCTAAACTTATCAAGTCAAGGGTTTTCTCCTTCATTAATACCTTCTAACCAATATCCAGAACATCCAATCCAGCTTGATCTCTCACTAGATCTTTAACTAGATCTTTAAAGTTTTGGACATAATATATTTGAGGCAAGACGTTTCCACTCTCAGTATTTGCTTCTGGTATAGGACATATGCTTATGGTATATGCTTATGGTATATGATCTATTTCACCTTTTATTCAAAGATCATATATGCTTCAGGTATATGTTTATGGTATATGCTTCAGGTATATGATCTATTACACCTTTTATTCAAAGATCATTGTCGTGATCCGCTTAAGTGGCACGTCTATGTCTTAAACCTAAAAAAGTAAGTAAACCTAAAAAAGTAAGTAATCCTAAGTAAGTAACAAGGGATTATAAATAGAATATGACTTAAATAAGTAAGTAATCCTAAATAAGTAAGTAATCCTAAGTAAGTAAGTAATCCTAAATAAGTAATCTTGTGTTGGCGTCTTAAAGATATTATAAGAGTTTAATTATTAATTTAAATGATATGATAAGTTAAATGATAAAAGCTTTAATTATTATAAGTTTAAGTTAAGAGTTAAGTTAAAGTTTGAGAGTTAACCTAAATGACAAGATGTAGAGTGGTTAAATGATATGATAAGTTAAATGATAAAAGCTTTAATTATTATAATCTAAAGTTTAATGATAAGTTTTAGAGTTAAAGTTAACCTAAATAAGTAACATGCGTCTTAAACCTAAATAAGTTACTAAAACTAAATAACTAAAAATCTTTAAACCTCGAGGTAATCTTTAAACCTAAATCTTAAACCTATAACTTAAACTAAATAACTAATAATCTTTAAACCTTAAATAATCTTTAATAATCTTTAACCTAAATAAGTAACGTAATCCTGTGTTGGCGTCACGTCTATGTCTTTAACCTAAATAAGTAACGAGGGATTATAAATAGAATATGACTTAAATAAATAAATAACTAATAATCTTTAAACCTTAAATAATCTTTAATAATCTTTAACCTAAATAAGTAACGTGGGATTATAAATAGAATATGACTTAAATAAGTAACCTATAACTTAAACTAAATAACTAAAAATCTTTAAACCTTTAATAATCTTTAAACCTAAATCTTAAACCTAAATAAGTAACTTATACCTAAATAACTAACGTGGAATATAAATAGATTATGACTTAAATAAGTAACGAGGAATTATAAAGATAATATGACTTAAATGGAATTATGAATAGAATATGACTTAAATAAGTAACGAGGGATTATAAATGGAATATGACTTAAATGATGGTACAATGCAGTTATTAGACCATGTGCTTCTAACATATCTTGTACTTTATAGACAATAAATATGTGCTTCTAACATATCTTGTACTTTATAGACAATAGATTCACGATACGGTATAATGCAGACAATAGATATGTGCTTCTAACATATCTTGTACTTTACAGACAATAGATTCACGGATACAGTTATTAAAGGTGTGTAACTGAGGGACATAATCATCTTGACCTAACCTCCTGTATATAGCTTATCTATTTATCTATTTATCTATTTATCTATTTATCTATTTATCTATTTATCTTATTTATCTATTTATCTATTTGATAACATGGGTCAGCTAAAGGATAAAGGATTAACTCTTTAACTCAAAAGTTTTAAGGATTAACTCTTTAACGAGAAAGTTTTACAGCTAAAGGATAAAGGATTAACTCTTAGATTATAGGATTAACGAATTAACTTTTACTACTTATCTCTTTAACTCATAAGTTTTACAGCTTAAGGATTAAGGATTAACTCTTTAACGAGAAAGTTTTACAGCTAAAGGATAAAGGATTAACTCTTAGATTATAGGATTAACCTCCCGTATTTAGCTTATCTATTTGATAACATAGTCCCATAACAGATTGGAGTTTATCCTTTAAATCTTTATAAGCTTATCTATTGGATAACATAGTGCCTTAACAGATTGGAGTTTATCTATTGGATAATATAGTGCCTTAACAGATTGGAATTTATCTATATGATAACAGATTGGAGTTTATCTATTGGATAACATAGTGCCTTAACAGATTAGAGTGAATCCTTTAAATCTTTATAAGATTGGAGTTTATCTATATGATAACACAGATTAGAGTGAATCCTTTAAATCTTTATAAGATTCTTCTATAAAATAAATTAGATAAGAGAATTTTTAAGTAGTTGGTCCCCTAGGAGATCTACGAAAGTAACTTGGCCTTTTTGATTGGACATTATCTTATAACTCAAAGTATATGTCCATATAGATCTACGAAAGTAACTTGACCTTCTTGATTGGACATTGTCTTATAACTCAAAGTATATACGTCTGGTATAGAATCTATTTGACAACTTATTCAAAGATCATTGCGACGTCTAAATCTTAAACCTAAATCTTAAACCTATAACTAAAACTAAATAACTAATAATCTTTAAACTTCCTCTTATAGGTAATCTTTAATAATCTTAAAACCTAAATCATAAAAGTAATTGTAAGGAAAGTAATTGTAACTCTTGATCAATAAAATAAGTAGTAAAGTAATTGTAAGGAAAGTAATAATAAGATATTGTAAACTCTTCTATATTCTCAAAACTGTATCACTTGGAATCGCTCCCTTACTCAACCAATCTTGAAGTCTTTAACTAAATAGTCTTTAACTAAATAGTCTTTAACTTAATAGTCTATAACTAAATAGTCTTAAACTAAATAGTCTATAACTAAATAGTCTTTAACTAAATAGTTTAATAGAGGCTAATCTTTAACTAAATAGTCTTAAACTAAATAGTCTATAACTAAATAGTCTTTAACTAAATAGTCTTTAACTTAATAGTCTATAACTAAATAGTCTTAAACTAAATAGTCTATAACTAAATAGTCTTTAACTAAATAGTTTAATAGAGGCTAATCTTTAACTAAATAGTCTTTAACTGTATCACTTGGAGTCGCTCCCTTACTCAACCAATCTTGAAGTCTTTATAGATAGTTTATCTATCATGAAATTAAATAATTTAACCAATCTTGAAGTCTTTATAGATAGTTTATCTATCTTTCTTGATCTATAACTCTTTATTCATAGTTTATCTATCATGAAATTGAATAATTTAACCATTCAGTGGATTATAGGTACCAAGATTTTATAAAAACTTACCATCGCGCTTAACTCTTATAGCTTTAAACTTTTATAGCTTAACTCTCTCAATCACTTATGTTATTGTCTTTACCATCGCGCTTAACTCTTTGGTCAATAGCAACGATTCTATAATAACTTCTTACCTATATCGTATTCTTACTGACGTAATCTTTATTGAACTTAAAACATATTTACTTGAGAGAGAAAAGAGTTTAACATAGCAAGTTATTCTATTTAAAGTTCTTTTAATTAATAATCTTTATTGTTGATTTATTCTCTTTATTGAACTTAAAACATATTTACTTGAGAGAGAAAAGAGTTTAACTTAAAACATATTTACTTGATTAAGAGAGAGAAAAGAGTTTAACATAGCAATTATATTATGCAAACTTTCCCCTCAAAAAGGAGTCTAATTCTACTCTTCTCGACACTTAGGAATATATTCTAAGCCTTCAACAAACAAAAGAGAAATAATAATCTATATTCAATTCCTTTTTGAAAATAAAGATAATAAGTCAAAAGATTATTGAATAATATAGTTAAAGTTAAAGAGATAATATGTAACTTAATAGTAAAAGTTAAAGAGATAATATGTAACTTAATAGATAATTGAAAATAAAGATAATTGAATAATATAGTAAAAGTTATAGAGATAATTTCAAATAAAGATAATAAGTCAAAAGATTATTGAATAATATAGTTAAAGTTACAACTGAATTTCCTTTTTTAAAATACTTAAAACCATCAGAAGATTTCATCAACGAGATAACCAATGGGTATTCTTCCATTAACTGCTAATTTATGTCTTTAAATGCTTTTTCAATAGTATCTATCTTTGTATCGTCCATAATCTTTAAACCTTTAATAATCTTTAAACCTTTAATAATCTTTAAACCAATTTAAATAAATAAGGAATAAATTATAAGAAATAATAAGTAATTATAAATAATAATAAATAATAATAAATAACTTAAAATCTTTAAACCTTTAATAATCTTTAAACCTTTCCTTTTCTTTTATAAAAAAGGAGGAAACAATAAAATAATAAATAACTAATAATACTGAGTGACTAATTTCTTTGATATGAAAATGTCCTGGCCGAGACTCGAACTCAGTATCCTTCGCTTACAAAACGAACGCATGGCCAGTTATGCTTCCAGGACATTAATAAAAAGAATTAACAATTTAGAATAAAAAGATTCGGTCTTAAACTAAGAGTTATTAATAAAAAGAATTTAATTGTCTCAATTTAGAATAAAAAGAAAAAAAATGTCTCAATTAAAAAGATTAAAAATATTAAGTCTTAAACTAGGAGTTATTAGTTAATAAAAAGATTAAAGAAGAATAACTTATAGAGATAAGAGTTATGAGTTATGAGTTGTCGTTTATAATTAGTTAATAAAAAGATAAAGTTATAGATAGTCATTGTAAGTTAGTTAAATAAAAGTTCTAAAGTTATAAAGTTCTAAAGCTCGTTAAATTAAAAGTTCTAAAGTTATAGATAGTCATTGTAAGTTAGTTAAATAAGAAGATTAAAGAAGAATAAAGATTAATAAAGATTAAACTTACATAAGAAAAGAAGAATAAAGAAGAATAAAGAAGAATAAAGATTAAACTTACAGAGAAAATAAAAATGAAAGAAGAAACGAAAAAGAAGATAATAGAGCTGAAAATGCTACACGCGGAATAAATATTCTAACCCTTGATACAAAAGTAACGAAAGGATATAACAGAAGTATAATGACTGGAAAAAAGTTTATTAACCTATTAAACTCAGAAAGTGGCAACTAAGAAAGCAGAACATATTGAATTTAAAAATGAATTCAGATATTTTTTAACTTAAATTTATATTAGAACACAACTAAAAGAAGTAAAAAGTTAGAAGAAGTTTAAAGTAATAAGAAGAAGTAATAAGAAGAAGTTAAAAGAGGTATATTCAACTCAGGATAAGGTAAATACTTAAACCTTAGTTATAAGAAGTAATTAAAAGAAGTAATTAAAACAGAAGAAGAAAGTAAAAGAAGAAAGTAAAAGTAGTAATAAGAAGAAGTAATAAGAAGAAGTTAAAAGAGGTATATTCAACTCAGAAAGCAGAACATCTTGAATTAAAAGATCCATGGGGATTAAAATAAGCTACTATTACTGCCTATGATTACACTACTATTACTGTTTATGATTACACTACTATTACTACTTATGATTTAACAGATGTAGAAAGCAATAGATTTAGAAGCATTGGAACATCTCTGAAAGATATTGATGCTCTTAACGTTACTTAAAGAAGAACTTAAAATGATCGATCTTAATTAATTTCTTATAAATATAAAAAAGAGAAATTACTTCCTCCCTCTATCGTTATTTAATTATTAATTTTCAATGGATTATGATGCTACAATTTATACTCCTAAAAGAAGTTAAAAGTTAAAAGTTATAAGTGAGAAGAAGTTCAAAGAAGTTAAAAGTTATAATAAGTTTTAAGTTATAATAATAACACAACTAAAAGAAGTTAAAAGTTATAAGTTAAAAGTTATAAGTGAGAAGAAGTAAAAAGTTAGAAGAAGTTCAAAGAGGTAGAATAAGAAGTAAAGTGGGAATCGGAAGTACAATAAGAATACAACTAAAGAGGTAGAATAGAACTAAAAGAGGTATAATAATAACACAACTAAAAGAAGTAAAAAGTTATAAGAAGTTTAAAGCAGTAGAATAGAACTAAAAGAGGTAGAATACAACTAGAAAAAGATCTTAAAAACTACAATATCTACAACTTAGAACTTAAAATTAAAAGAACTTAAAATAGTTTAAAATAAGAATAAAGATTATTAATTAATAAAACTTAAAATAAAGAACTTCAAATGATTAATTAATAAAACTTAAAAAGATAAATAAGATAACAAAAGATAACAAAAGATAACAAAAGAAAGAATAAAGAACTTAAAATGATTAATTACTTTCTCTTCCTCCGATTAACTCTATCGTTATTTATTATTTTAATACCATTATTTTCAATGATGCTACTATTACTTCTCCTAAAAGAGGTAGAATAGAACTAAAAGATATAGAATAAGAGGTAGAAAAGAAGAATAACTTATAGAGATAAGAGTTATGAGTTGTCGTTTATAATTAGTTAATAAAAAGATGAAGTCTTAAACTAAGAGTTAATGATAAAAAGAATAAAAATGTCTCAATTTAGAATAAAAAGATGAAGTCTTAAACTAAGAGTTATTAGTTAATAATTAAAGACTTCAGCTAAAGTTAAACTTTTATATGTATAATTAAAATATAAAGACCGAAGTCTTAAACCATAAGTTAATAATTTAATAATTAAAGACCTCAGCTAAGTTAAACTTTTATATGTTTTATTAATTTTATTAAAAAAATTGATATATAAGTTATAAAGTATGTTATAACGATTAGTACAAATAAGCATATACTTTTTGCCTATCAAAGTGATAGTCTATCACAGTTATAATAAACCAAGTATCTTTTGTAATTTCAGTCTTAAGATGCATTCAGACTTTAAAAAGACATCCGTAGCTACTCTGCGATGCTTCAAAAATAAAATGTGAAACAACAGATAGACCAGAGGGATGGAAATCCAGATCCTTGCGTACAATGGAAATCAAAAAGATAGTTTAAAATTGTTGCAGATATAAGCCGAACTGTCTCACGACGTTCTGAACTCAAATCACGTAGCTCTTTAATGGACGAACAGTCCAACCCTTGGAAGCTGATACACCTCCAGGATGAGCCGATTCAACATCGAGGTCACAAACCACCCCATCGATAGGAGCTCTAAGGGGTGATAATGCTGTTATCCCTAGCGTAACTTAACTTATGATCGCAAACCATTCCATAAAGAATTTGCGGGTCACTATATCCTACTTTCGTACCTGTTCGTATTATCATACTCACAGTCAAGCCTACTTATGCTATTATACTCTAAATAAATTTTCAAAATTTACTGAATAGACCAATAGAAAGCCTTTGTTACATTTTAAAAGGCTGTCACCCCAACAAAACTGTCTCTTATTATAATGAAAGTCAAAATTTAATAAAGAGGAAGAGTATTCCACTGATATCTGGCTTAAGATCCGAAGATTTAAGATAATAGATAACTCTTTATACTATGCGTAAATTATTAAAAATAACAAATAATAATAACAGTAAAGCTGCGTAGGGTCTTCTTGTCTTGCAACAATTATGTAGCATCTTCACTACAAATTCAATTTCACTAACCATGTTTTTGGGACAGTAGATAAATTGTTAACCCATTCATACTTGCCATCAATTAAATGGCTATTGATTGCGCTACCTTTGTACGGTCATTGTTACCGCAGCCATTGAATTGTCCTTATACGTGCAGCTTTAACATTACGCTTTCGGATACAACCACTGGGCAGGGCTCACTTTCTATACTTCCATTTTCATGTTTGCAGAAAGCTGTGTTTTTGATAAACAGTCATTCATCTCGATTTTATGTCTTTCGTCTCCTTCTCGCGAACTTATGGAGAAATTTTGCCGAGTTCCCTAAAAACATTTAAGTTAACACCTTAGTATTCTCTACTCTCTCACTTGTTTCAGATTTAGTACAGTTAAATTATAATATTTCATCTTCTTTCCTGTCTTATCAAGAGTCTACATGAAACGTACCCATTAAAGATTCCTTTCGGAATGTAATTCTAAGGGACTGTATTGAAACCAACTATGTTTATCAGTGAATTGGAAACCTTAAGATTTCGGTGTAAAGTTATTTAAACTTTATTTTTGTTACTCATATTTGCATTGTCTCTTCTATTTAGAATAAAATAGAATGTTCTGCTACCTTTTAAAAATTAAATTCTATTATTATACAATAATATCGTATATAGTTTTTAAATTCTATGGTACCTAGTTTATAAATTCTATGGTATATAGTGATTAAATTCTATTATTATACAATAATATCGTATATAGTTTTTAAATTGATAAAATTAAAGTTTCGGTTTATGATTTAGTCACCTATATTTTTGATGCATTTTCACTTGTCTAATGAACTGTTACGTTTTCTTTAAAAGATGGCTGTTTCCAAGCCTACTTATTAGTTGTCTGAGTGAATTCACCACTATTATTCCGGTACTAAGACCTTCATAATAGTTGGCAAAGAGTCTTTAATTAGGACTCCTCACTAATCTTTCGCACTTAATCATAATTAATGACCTTAACTTTTAATCTGGGCTGTTTCCCTTTTGACTTATGACCTTATCACCAAAAGTCTGTCTGCTGAATATTTTTATTTCACATTTACCGGTTAAGTTAATAGAGTAAATCCCATAAGGACCCCTCAAATTAAATCAGAGCGTGACCTTGAAATAAATACTATTCAACGCAATACCTAAATATTTTTCGCAGAAAACCAGCTATATCCAAGTTCGATTGGCCTTTCACCCCTTAGCAAGTGTCATCCAAAGGTTTTGCAACAACTAATGGTTCGTTCCTCCCACACGATTTTACTCGGTTTTCAAACTGCACTTGCCAAGATCACTTGGTTTCGGGTCTTATAATAATTAACTATTTCGCACTATTCATACTCGGTTTCCCTACGGCTAATTTCTTTCTACTTCATCACTTTTTGTCTTTTATCTCTCTTATCTTATCTTATTTCTCTTATAACAAAAGAACTTAAAGAATAAAAGAACTTAAAGAATAAATAACAAAAAGAATAAATTATATGTAGAGAACTTATGACCTTGCTAATCATTATAACTTGCAAATCCATTATACAAAAGGTACCTCATTATCCTCTAGGACTTTGAGTGCTTGTAAATATCCGATTTCTTGATCTTTTTCAATTAATACATTGTATTTCTCTTTCATACTTTCACTCACGTTACTTTGTTCACTATCGGTGTATTCATCATATTTAGTCTTAGAAGATTGGTACTCCTATTTTCCAACATTTTAACATTGTACTTATTGACTCTTGAATGTTCGTTCACCACTACTTACTCAATCTCTTTTGATTTATTTTCCTTCAGCTACTAAGATGTTTCAATTCGCTGAGTTGTTTTCTTATATCTTAGTTTCCTTCTGGACTGTCCAACTTCAACATTTCTCCATTGGTTTATATCTTTGTCCTTCTATGAATACCCTAGTCTTTCATCGAATATCAGTTAGTACTTTATAACTAATATTTATATCTCCCTAATATTATTCGTTCCTAATATTCTTCATATTATTCGTTTCTAATATTATTTATTATTAGGGAAAGGAGTTTACTATATGTAAATACCTATTGACTCATTTTATTTTATTTAATTTAATATTATTCGTTCCTAATATACTTAATATTATTCGTTTCTAATATTACTACTTAATGTTAAGTTCGTAAGTTAAGATAGTCCTAGTTAGAGATGCAAATACAAATAAGAAAGTTATACTTAATATTATTCGTTTCTAATATTATTCATATTATTCGTTCCTAACATATACTTAATATTATTCGTTTATAATATATAGGAAAAGGAGTTAACTAAATGTAAAAACCTCTGGACTTACTTTATTATCCTTTATCCTTTTTATAGAGTTAAATAAGAACTTCTAAACCTTTTAATTCTTCTCTTTTACTGGACTTACTTTATTATCTATTGACTTACTTTATTATCCTTTATCCTTTTTATAGAGTTAAATAAAAACTTCTAAACCTTTTAATCCTTCTCTTATTCTTTCCCTTTAAATCCTTGGACTTACTTCATTCTTTCCCTTTAAATCCCTATCTTTTACTTGACTAATTTAATATTAGAAATTAACCATAAATAATCATAGATAATAAAATTGAAGTAATAAAGTTTAAATTATAAAGTTGAAGTAATAAAGTTTAAATTATAAAGTTGAAGTAATAAAGTTTAAATTAAAAATAATCATAGATAATAATAAATAATCATAAATAATCATAAATAATCATAGATAATCATAAATAATAAATAATAATGAGATTAAAGAGAACTATAAATAATCATAAATAATCATAGATACCATTGAAAACCTCTGGACTTACTTTATTATCTATTAACTTACTTTATTATCTCTCACTCTTATTCTTTCCTTATCTTTTACTTGACTCATTTTATTTTATTTTATATTATTCGTTACTAATATTCTTCATATGATTCGTTTATAACATTCTTCATTTATAATATATAGGAAAAGGAGTTTACTAAATGTAAAAACCTCATTTTATCCTTTTTATAGAGTTAAATAAAAACTTCTAAACCATTTAATTCTTCTTAAAGAGTTAAATAAGTCGTTCTAAACCTTTTAATTCTTATCTTTTACTTGACTCATTTTATTTTATTTCATATTATTTATTATTAGGGAAAGGAGTTTACTAAATGTAAAAATCTCTTGACTTATTTAATTTAATATTATTCGTTACTAATATATAGGGGAGAAGGAGTTTACTAAATGTAAAAACCTCTTGACTTACTTTATTATCTCTTATTCTTTTCCTATCTTTACTTGACTTACTTTATTATCTATTGACTTACTTTATTATCTCTAATTCTTTCCTTATCTTTAACTTGACTAATTTTAATTATAAAGTTCGTTTAATAAAAAGTTATAAACCTTTTAATTCTTCTCTTTTACTTAACTCATTTTATTTTATTTTATAAATAACCATAAATAATCATTGATAACCATTGATAACCATTGATAGGATTATATCCAATTCTTAATAATGAATTGTCATTGATCTTATAGAATTGTCCTTGATCTCCTGTATTCCTGTTTGATATATATATAAAGGGAATTGTCTTCTATCTCCTTTTAAATAGATATAAAGGGGAATCAAAGAAGGATAAAAGATAAGTTAGAAGAAGAAGTTGAATAAAAGAGATTAAAGAGATTAAATAGATTAAATAGATATAAAGGGGAATCAAAGAAGGATAAAAAGATAAGTTATTCTCATTATAATCAACCTTAATTAAACTCATACAATAGTTAAAAGAAATAAGGGGAATCAAAGAAGGATAAAAGATAAGTTAGAAGTAGAAATGATTTAAAGAGATTAAATGTCTTAAAACTAATAGAATCAAAGAAAGATTAAAAGATTTAAAGATTAAAAGAACTTAAAATGATAAGTTAGAAGTAGAAATGATTTAAAAAATAAAGATAAATGATAGAATCAAGTAGAGTTAACGAACAAAAATAAGAGACCGGAAGAGAGTTCAGAAATAGAATCAAAGAAGGATAAAAGATGAGAGATAAACCCTTATAGTTTAAACTATAAATAAAAAGAATTTACAACTTAGAACTTTAAAATAAAAAGAATTTACAACTTAGAACTTAAAAATAATAAAGAGAATAAATCAACAATAAAGATTATTAATTAAAAGAACTTTAAATAGAATCAAAGAAGGATAAAATTACGAAGGCAAAACTTATTACTTTAAAGAATTATCCTTGATCTTATAGAATTGTCCTGGATCTCCTTGTTTTTATAAGAAAAAGGGAATCAAAAAAGGATAAAATTACGAAGGCAAAACTTATAACTTTAAATTTAGAACTAAAAATAATAAAGATAATAAATCAACAATAAAGATTATTAATTAAAAGAACTTTAAATAGAATAACTTTAAATAGAATAACTTTAAATAGAATAACTTTAAATAATAATAGAGATTATAAATTAAAGAACTTTAAATAGAATAACTTAGAATAACTTAAAATAAGAATAATTTACAATTTAAAGATTAAAGATTAAAAGATAAAGAGTTGTCTTATAGATAAAAGAAGAGTTATGAGTTGTCGTTTATAAGATGAATAAAGATTACAAATAAATAAGAATAATTTACAATTTAAAGAATAAAGATTACAATTTAAAGAATAATTTACAACTTTTAACTTTAAATAAAGATAAAGATAAAATAAGAATAATTTACAATTTAAAGAATAAAGATTACAATAAAATAAAGAACAAAGGGCAGAACTTAAAACTTAAAACTTAAAACTTAAAACTTAAAACTTAAAACTTAAAACTTAAAACTTAAAACTTTCTTTTGTCATCCTTTTTTAGGGAACACCTAAAGGAATAAAGTATAAATAAGATTTTACCATGAAAGATTATGAATTAAAAGAACAAAGATAATAATTTAATTTCGACTTATCACTTAATAATCTCTTAAACTTAAACTTTGACTTAACTTTACAACTAAATGACTTTAACTTTATGATTAAACTTATGATTAAACTTATGATTGAACTTATGATTTAATTAATGATTAACTTTCTTTTAAAAAAGTAAACTCTCTATGAACTTTAGAACTTTTTATTCAACTTTATTATTTAACTCATGAGGAAACTCTTTAAATTAAAAGAAACTCACATTAAAAGGGAATAAGGGAATAAGGGAATAAGGGAATAAGGGAATCAAAGAAAGATTAAATCAAAGAACAAAGATTATAATATAATTTAGACTTATGACTTAATAATCTCTTAGACTTCAACTTAAACTTAATAACTAAATGACTTAAACTTGATGATTTAACTTATGATTGAACTTTAGATTAACTTTAGATTAACTTATGATTAACTTTATAACTTTATAACTTTATAACTTTATAACTCATTATTCAACTTATGATTTAACTTCAACTTATTCCTTAATAATAGATTATTCCTTTAACTGTAAGATAGAACTATTAGTTAGAACTCTTTTAACGACTCTTTAAACCAATTTAACTCTCACTTAAGATTAACTTTAGAACTTTATAACTTTATAACTTAAAATAATTTACAACTTATTATTAAACTTATGATTTAACTTCAACTTATTCCTTAAAAATAGATTATTCCTTTAACTTTAAATATCAAAATTAGATTAACTTTATATTAAACTCTCTATGAACTTTAGAACTTTTTATTCAACTTTATTATTAAAGTAAACTTATGATTAAACTTATCATTTAACTTATTACTTCATAATAGACTATTCCTTAAACTTATAATTTAACTTCTGATTAACTTGATATTATACCCCTTTATAACTTTATAACTTTAGATTAAACTCTTAAAGCTTCTTTTGTTCTTTTATTATATATAAATAAGATAAATAAGATAAATAAGTAAACTTATGATTAAACTTATCATTTAACTTATGATTAATGATTTAACTTAAACTTATGATATTCCTTAAACTTTAACTGAACTTATGATTAATTATTTAACTTCATTAACTTATTATTTGGATCAAATAACTAAATTACTTTAACTCAATTTAATTTATAACTTAGGACTTTTAGATCTAATAAAGAAGATAGTAAACTTAATTAATGATTAAACTTATGATTAACTTAATATTAAGCCCCCTAAATAACTTAAACTAGATGATTAAACTTATGATTTTTCATTATAACTTCAACTAAATAACTTTAACTTAATGACTTAAACTTAAACTTTATGTGACTTTAAATTAAACTTAATTAATGATTAAACTTATGATTAACTAAATATTAAGCCCCCTTTATAACTTTTACTTATTTCCTTTTATTTCCTTTTATTTCCTTTTATATCCTTTTATTTCCTTTTATTTCCCTATAAAAAAGGATAAGAAGAGAATAATTAAAATATTGTATAATTAAAACTTTATCATTTAACTAATGATTAAACTTTGACTCAATTTATGATTTAACTTCATTAACTTATTATAAAACTTATGATTAAACTTTATATGAACTTTATTATAAACTCTCTATGAACTTTATAACTTTTTATATGATTAATGATTAAACTTATGATTAACTTAAAAACTTTAGAACTTATGATTAAACTTATCATTTAACTTATGATTAATGATTTAACTTAAACTTATGATAGCCTTAACTTTAAATATCCAAATTAGTACTAACCGCCCATAGTGGGTGGCATAGTTAACTCTATTACAGTAAATGTAAAAAATTATATGTGAACTGCGGAAATCTATGAGAGTAGATTAGAGAGATAGTACTAATAAGAAGGATGAAAAGGAAAACTATGAAAGTTGTTAATAAGTTAAATATTCCTAATTAAAAAGAATTATCAAAAGGAAAACTATCAAAGTTATTAATTAATTAAGATTAAATAATAAAATAAATATAAAGGATAAAAGAACTTAAACTTTGACTCAATTTATGATTTAACTTATATAAAAGAACTTAAACTTGAACTATCTACTTAATTAACTTATATAAAAGAACTTATATAAAAGAACTTAAACTTTGACTCAATTTATGATTTAACTTAT
>Ga0233449_1001567_pt1 | contig 20152 bp, 20 predicted proteins | sample SI_124_October20_FD_183012 | JGI IMG/M metagenome (GOLD analysis project Ga0233449, IMG submission 183012) | Seawater microbial communities from Saanich Inlet, British Columbia, Canada - SI_124_October2016_200_MG | ecosystem: Environmental > Aquatic > Marine > Inlet | place: Canada: British... | reverse complement strand
CGCAATTATTAACCATGGATAAAAAGTTAATGGTGGTAGCGGATAAGATCGGTGTTTCATATGTATGACAATTAAGTGCGAGATTAAGCCTGCGCATCTTTAATTATCGATAGTAGCCATTATCATTGTTAATTAAATCATGGCAACATTGATGAATCTTTACCATCCCCCCTTTTTTTTATGAATAAAATGGAGAAATTATGAAAGTAGTGTTACTGGCAGGAGGTTTTGGTACGCGACTCTCTGAAGAGACCGATGTAAGGCCAAAGCCAATGGTCGAGATTGGAGGAAAGCCAATCTTATGGCATATTATGAAAACTTACTCTGAATACGGCTTTAATGAATTTGTAATTCTACTTGGATACAAAGGATATTTTATTAAGGAGTATTTTTCGAATTATTTTCTACACCAGAGTGATGTAACTATTGATTTAGTGAGTAACAAACTAGAGGTGCATAATAATTCTTCTGAACCTTGGAAGGTTACACTTTTGGATACAGGGCTTCATAGTATGACAGGTGGCAGGATTAAGAGAGCTCAAGAGTTTATTGGAGATGAGCCTTTTATGCTTACTTATGGCGATGGAGTTGCAAATATCGACATAAAAAAATTAGTAGAATTCCATAAAACTCACGGAAAATCCATGACAATGACATCAGCCCAACCTGACGGAAGATTTGGTGCGCTAGATATAGATAAAGATAATCAAGTAAAGGAGTTCAAAGAAAAACCAAAAGGCGATGGTAGTTGGATAAATGCTGGTTATTTTGTTTGCGAGCCAAAGGTGTTTGACTATATTACTCAAGGCGATAGCACTGTATTTGAACAAGCGCCATTACAAGACTTGGCAAAAGATGGTGAGGTTTATACATATAAACATGATGATTTCTGGATGCCTATGGATACGTTAAGAGACAAATATAAGCTGGAAAAGCTATGGATTGATGACCAGGCACCATGGAAGGTCTGGGATTAGTTATGTTTAATAATGTTTATAAAAATAAGAAAGTTTTAATTACTGGGCATACGGGCTTTAAGGGTAGCTGGCTTGTGTCGTGGCTTTTAAAGCTTGGCGCTAATGTGGTTGGAATTTCGAAGGATATACCAACAAACCCATCAATGTTTAAAGAGTTGAAGTTGAAGGAAAAGATTGGGCACTATCAACAAGATATAAGAGACTTACCCAAGATAACTGAAATTATCGCAGCCGAAAAACCAGATTTTTTATTTCATTTAGCGGCACAACCTATTGTATCCACATCTTATGATGATCCAATAGAAACTATTTCTTCAAACGTTATGGGGACCGCTAATTTACTAGAAGCATTGAAAGAATCAAATCATAAGTGTGTGGCTATTTTTATAACAAGCGACAAGGCGTACGATAATGTAGAGCAAGTCTGGGGATATAAAGAAGATGACCAAATGGGAGGAAGGGATGTTTATAGTGGCTCAAAAGGAGCGGCTGAATTGATCATTAAGTCTTATTTTCACTCATTCTTTAATAAGCATGAGTGCAATGTAAAGATTGGTATTGGTAGGGCCGGAAATGTAATAGGAGGCGGAGATTGGGCAAAAGACAGGATAGTAGTTGATTGTATGCAGGCCTGGAGTGAAAAGAAGACGGTGGAAATCAGAAGTCCAAATGCAACAAGACCATGGCAACATGTGTTAGAACCTTTGAGTGGTTATTTGAATCTTGGACAAGAGCTTTACAATAAGGATAAATTGAATGGAGAGGGTTTTAACTTTGGCCCAAGAGCAGAGCAGAATCATACCGTTGAAGATCTGTTAATTGATTTGTCTCAGTATTGGAATTTTGAAAATATTAATGATGCATACAAAGTAACGGATCATATACCATTCCATGAAGCTGGATTATTAAAACTGAATTGTGACAAAGCACTCTTCTATTTGACCTGGCAGTCAAATTTAGCATATTCTGATAACATAAAATTTACAAGTGAATGGTATTATGATTTTTATAGAAAAAAAATAAATATGTATGATAAAACAATACAGCAGATAGCTGAATATGAGATCTTGGCCCAAGACAAAAAACTTCAATGGACGGAGTAGTACTGACACCGCTTAAACAGATTAAACATCCTCTTGGTGACCTTTATCACGCTATGAAGAAAAGTGATAAAGATTTCAGTGGTTTTGGTGAGGCATATTTCTCAACTGTTAATCAAGGGTGCACTAAAGGCTGGAAAAAGCATACTGAGATGGTATTAAACCTTATTGTCCCCATGGGGGAGGTAAAGTTTGTCATTTATAGTAAAGATTTAGAAGAATTTTATAGCGTACAGCTTTCTCAGAAAAATTATCAAAGACTTACGATAAAACCAGGTCTGTGGGTTTCATTTAGAGGGCTTGGAGATACTAATATTTTGTTAAATATTGCAAGTATAGAGCATAGCCCAAATGAATCAATTAATGTTGATTTAGATACTATTGACTATGAGTGGTAAGAAAGTACTGGTTACTGGCTCTAGGGGCCTTTTAGGTAGTTATCTAGTCAATGAAATTCCAAATTGTATTGGCTATTCAAGTCAAGAATTGGATATAACTAAAACACAATATGTTAATCAAATAGTAGAAAAGGAAAAGCCTGATATTATCATACATGCTGCTGCATTTACGAATGTAGAGGCTTGCGAGACTGAGATTGATAAAGCGTTTGAAGTAAACACTATTGGAACTCAAAATTTAGTTAATTGTTGTATAGATAGGGATATTTTATTTGTATTTATATCAAGTACAGGTATTTACGGTTCACACAAAACAGTGCGATATACCGAGTTTGATAAGGTAGAACCATCCACAATTCATCATAGTTCTAAATATGAAGCTGAGAAAGTTGTTCAATGTCATCTCAATAAATATTTAATCTTACGAACTGGTTGGATTTTTGGCGGCAGCGCTCTTCATAAAAATAATTTTGTATATCAAAGATATATGGAGGCTAAAAATAACGATTTAATTCATTCTGATGACTCGCAAATTGGTAACCCAACTTATGTGTTGGATTTAGTTAAACAAATTAAAATTTTAATTAACGCTGATCAATTTGGTACATACAATTGTGTAAATCATGCTGACCACGTTTCAAGATATGATTACGTAAAAAAAATAGTTGAATTATTTGGATTAGACTGTAGAGTGGAAATAGCCCTAGAGGGGGCGTTTAAACGGAGAGCCCCGGTATCCAATAATGAATCAGCGTTAAATTTCAAATTAGAATTACTTGATCTTAATTGCATGGGTGATTGGGATGATGCTTTGCGGCGATATATTTATACATTGAAGAAGGGCATATGAAAATAGTTATTTTGGGAGTTAGTAATAATCTAAGTGCAAGTGTTAAGAAGGGTAAGAGGGTGTTTTGTGGTTTGTCGTGGTGAATGCAGTTATGAGTAAAAAATTATTAGTCACCGGCGGCGCAGGATTTATTGGTTCCGCTGTTATTCGCCATATTATTAACAATACTAATCATAGCGTTGTTAATGTGGATAAACTCACTTATGCTGGAAACTTGGAATCTTTAGTTTCAATTGAAAGTAACACAAGGTATGCTTTTGAGCAAGTCGATATTTGTAGTGCAAATGAGATTCAACGCGTTTTTAATAAACATCAGCCCGATATTATTATGCACCTAGCAGCAGAGTCACACGTAGATCGTTCTATTGATGGACCTGGTGAGTTTATTCAAACTAATATTGTTGGCACTTATGTACTACTTGAAGAGGCCAGAGACTATTGGTCTAGCTTAGAAGGAGATAGAAAACAAAACTTTAGATTCCATCACGTATCTACTGATGAAGTTTATGGTGATCTTGAAGGAACTGATGATCTTTTTACTGAAGAAACATCATATGCACCCAGCTCACCTTACTCAGCATCAAAGGCAAGCTCCGACCATTTGGTACGTGCATGGCAACGTACTTTTAAATTCCCGACACTAATTACAAATTGTTCTAACAATTATGGTCCTTACCAGTTCCCTGAGAAACTTATTCCACTCATTATCCTTAATGCATTAGAGGGTAAAGATTTGCCAATCTATGGCAATGGCAAACAAATACGCGATTGGCTTTATGTTGATGATCATGCAAGAGCGCTACTTCATGTTGCACTTACCGGAAAGATTAGCGAAACATATAATATTGGTGGGCATAATGAATTGCAAAATATTGAGGTTGTTAAAACTGTTTGTAACATCCTGGATGAGTTAGTACCAAGCAAACTTGATGGTATTGACCAATATGAGCAACTTATTACTTATGTGGGTGATAGAGCAGGGCATGACGTTAGATATGCAATTGATGCTACTAAGATCGATAAAGAATTGAACTGGATGCCAGATGAAACTTTTGCAACAGGTATTAAAAAGACTGTACAGTGGTATTTAGAAAATAATGTTTGGTGCGATCGAGTTAAGGATGGTAGTTATCAAGGTGAGAGATTAGGAGTGGTTGATTTATGAAGGGAATAGTATTAGCAGGTGGATCAGGAACAAGACTTTATCCTGTAACAAAAGGCGTTTCTAAACAGTTACTGCCTATTTATGATAAGCCAATGATTTACTATCCTATATCGGTTCTGATGTTGGCAGGGATCAATGATATATTAATTATTACCACACCTGAAGATCAATCTGGCTTTATACGAATGCTAGGCGATGGTAGTAATTTTGGAATTAAATTAACTTACAAGGTTCAGCCAAGTCCTGATGGTTTAGCACAAGCTTTTATTATCGGTGAAGAGTTTATTGGTAATGATAGTGTCTGTCTTGTGCTTGGAGATAATATTTTCTGGGGCCATGGATTTACGCCAATATTAAAAAAAGCAGTCTCTAGGGTTGAAGGTGCAACTGTGTTTGGTTATCAAGTTAATGATCCGGAAAGGTTTGGCGTTGTAGAGTTTAACGATGAGCAAAAAGCTATCAGTTTAGAAGAAAAGCCAGATAATCCAAAATCAAATTTTGCTGTCACAGGCCTTTATTTTTACGATAACGATGTGGTAGAGATGGCAAAGAAAGTCAAGCCATCAGATAGAGGTGAGCTAGAAATTACAACGCTCAATCAAATGTATCTTGATAAAGGCAATCTTAATGTGGAGCTCTTGGGCAGAGGATTTGCCTGGCTAGATACAGGAACGCACGAAAGCTTGTTAGAAGCAGCCATGTTTGTAGAAACAATTGAAAAGCGCCAAGGTTATAAGATAGCGTGCTTAGAAGAAATCTCATGGGGAAATGGCTGGTTGAGTGATGATCAGATGTTGAAAGCATCTGAAAAAATGTCTAAAAATAGTTATGGGAAATATATATATTCTCTTATAGAAAAAAAGCATTAAATATTTTATATTGAGTTACGTTTCAGAAAGGGAATAGATAATGAAAGTCACGACTGAAGAATACACAAAAGAATTTAATTATTATTAACAAATCAAACAAAATTGATTAAATAGCTTAGAGAGTCAATTATGAATAAACCTATACATGTAACCCAGCCGTCATTACCGCCATTGAACGAGTATGTAGAGTTACTCAAAGGCGTGTGGGATAGTGGAATATTAACTCATAATGGCCCACTTGTTCAAGAGTTAGAAAAAAATTTTTGCACAAAATTAAATGTTGAAAATTTTTTAAGTACTACAAATGGAACGGTCGCTATTCAAATGTCACTTAAAGCTCTTGAATTAAAAGGAGATGTTATCACTACCCCTTTTAGCTGGATAGCAACGATTAGTGCAATTAAATCGGAAGGATGTACCCCAGTATTTTGTGATATTGATCCTGATACTTTGAATATCGACCCTGCAAAAATAGAGCCACTAATCACAAAAGAAACTGTTGCAATAATTCCCGTCCATGTGTTTGGCAATCCGTGCGATATAAAGGCAATAGAGAAAATAGCAAAAAAGCACAATCTTAAAGTTATTTACGATGCTGCACACGCTATTGGATCAACTTATAACGGAAAATCACTGTTATCATACGGCGATATTTCAGCTACAAGTTTACACGCTACAAAGCTTATTAATACTGCAGAGGGAGGAGCTTGTATTTCAAGTGACAAAGACTTGAATGAAAAATTAAAAAGAATAAGATTTTTTGGTCATGATGACAATAAAGTTATCGTAGAAGATGGTTTTAATGGAAAAATGACCGAAGTGCACGCAGCTTTAGGCTTGTCAAACTTAAAATATTATGATAAAGTTTTACAAGATAGAAAGAAAAAATATCTTTATTACAAAAACAAACTCTCAGGAAATGATGATATCAAATTTCAAACTACAAAGCATGGATCATCAAACTATTCTTATTTTCCAGTAATATTTAGAAGTGAAAATTGCCTTTTAAAGGTGGAAAAAGCGTTAAATGCACAACAAATATACCCAAGAAGATACTTTTATCCATCTCTTAATACCTATGGAAAAGTTGTTGAATATATAAAAATGCCAGTTTCAGAAGATATTTCGAAACGGATTCTTTGTTTACCTCTTTATTTAAATTTAACTTATAAAGATTTGAATAGAATTGTAGATATTATTAATAAAAGTGTGAATTCATGAAATTCGTTTTTGTAGTAAATGCGTACTAAATTATCTATTATTGGGGCTGGTGGACACTCCAGGGTTGTGGTCGACTCATTAAATAGTGTTAAGGATGATTATCAGATTTCTATCTTTGATGAAATTACAAAAGAACCGGGTAAATTGTTAAATAAATTTCCAATTAAAATTCTTAATAACATAAATGATCTGGAAAAATATTTTCATGTGGCGATAGGTGAAAATGATGTAAGAGAGAGAATAAGTTTTGAGGCTATAAAGCATGGAAAAAAACCTTTAAGTTTAATACATCAGTTTTCTTTGGTTTCTAGTAATGCAATAGTTCATGAGGGTGTATTTATCGCTGCAAATGCCATTATCGCTGCTAATGCTATTATTAAATCGGGTTGTATTATAAATCATGCGGCAATTATTGATCATGATTGTAGGGTGGGCGAATATACACATATAGCTCCAAATGCTACGCTAGGAGGAGGGGTAATCATAGGCAAACGATGCTTGGTTGGTTCAGGGTCTGTTATTCTTCCAAATGTAACTATAGGAGACTATGCTGTGATAGGTGCAGGTTCTGTTGTAACTAAAGATGTACCAAAAAGTATCAGAATGGCTGGAAACCCTGCGAGAGAGATTAATTAAATGAGATTAATAGATAAAATAATCGCCCCGTATGTAATGACAATTCAGAATGCATTGAATAATGAGGCATATGCGTTGATGTATCATAATGGTATTAATCATATACCTGATGTTGATGCGATTGAGTAAGACTATCGGAGTATATATTGGGGGATCAAACATCAAATATATTAAAGAGTGTAGAAAATGATTTTTATAGAAGCTCTATCTAGATTCACTGATTTTTCAAATAAATTTTCTGATTCCAGTAGCGATAGTTTACGTAATGAGGCAGTGGTAGAAAGCCTAAGGGATTGGTCAGAATATGAGACTATTGATAGCATTAAGTTATGGTTTAAAGAGGAGCAGAAAAATTGCTCAATGAGTATTAAAAACATTCCTTTAATGGATTGTACAGGTTGGTCTTTTAATGAGGAAAAGGGTGTATTTGGGCACGATAGTGGTGAATTCTTTTATATACAAGGAGTACGTGTAAAAAATACAATTGCTCGGGAGGTGGTAGGGGGCTGGGACCAGCCAATTTTGACGCAAGTTGGATATAACGGTGGACTGTTAGGGTTACTTAGAAAGAAAATTAACACCATTCCATATTATCTAGTTGACGCAAAAGCAGAGCCAGGTAATCCTGATAAGGTGCAGATAAGTCCAACATTGCAAGCTACCTTTAGTAATCTTAAGCAAGCTCATGGAGGTAAAAAACCGAAGTTTGCCGAGTTTTTTGAAACTCCTGAATTGGTAAATGGAAAGGTCTTGTTTGATCAGTGGATGTCTGAGGATGGCGGAAGGTTGCATCTTAAAAGAAATAAAGGCATGATTGTGGAGATTGATGATAGGGTTAAACTTCCTGAAATGTTATCATCATACAAATGGATGACACTTTATCAGATAAAGGCTTTAATTAAAGAAAATAGCTGGGTTAGTCCACACATTAGAAGTATTATTTCACATTTATGAATACTTTAAACATTGCTGTATGGACAGTGGGAGACCATGCCAGACGCAATATACTTCCAGCCATTAATAAGAGCAAAAGTGTTAACTTGGTTGGAATATTTACTAGAAATATCGATGTGTTGACCAGTCAAAGTAAACAGTATGACTGCCACGCTTATAATGATTCAGGCGAGTTGCTTTCAGACTCTAATGTTGAAGTTGTTTATATTAGCAGCCCCAATGCAATGCATTATGAGCAAGTCAAGCAATGTTTGCTAAGCAATAAACATGTTATTGTAGAGAAATCTGCTCTTTCTTCTTTAGAGGAGACTCAAGAGATTATTGATCTAGCAAAAAGCAAAGATCTTGTTATTATGGAAGCCTTCATGTTTTTATATCATCGCCAATTTTCCGATTTAAAAGAGTTGATAAAATCAGAAAAATATGGAAAGATGCTTTTTGTGGAAGCAAGTTTTGGTTTTCCGCACTTAAGTAAAGATGATATTAGATATTCAAAAGAATTAGCCGGCGGCGCATTGAACGATGCAGGGGCATATACTATTTGCGCAATTTTGGATTTATTAGGTTCTGATAGTGAGCTAATATTTTCAGATTTAAACACTGAAGATGGTTATGATGTAGACACTTCAGGAATGGCTGTTTTTATGAAAGACAATATTAAGGCGGTATGCAAATGGGCAATGGGCGGCAGTTACAAAAATGAAATAACTATCTGGTGTGAAAAGGGCCATATAGTTGTTGACAGGGCTTTTTCAAAGCCTGAAACTTACAAATCTAGTATTAAGATTAGCCATAATACTGAAACTATTGAAGAAATTTCATCAGGAAAAGATAATCATTTTATAAATATGCTTGATAAATTTTTTGCCATAATTGATAGAGGTGGTTATTTAATGGAGGAAAGCAATATATTGCCACAGTCCACTTTTTTGCAAAAAATAAAAAATAATGAGCTGATATAGGACTTTCTATAATCAATTTACCAATGTCAAATAAAGAAATTTAATTATGATCAGGCCTTATGTAAGTGTGGTGATTATCACGTATAACCAAGATCAGTACATACATCAGGCTATTGATAGTGTATTAGAGCAAACTGATTGTAGAGAAATTGAGATAATCGTTGGTGATGACGCGTCAACTGACAATACAAAAAAAATCCTTGAAGAGTACAAAAAGAAACATCCAAATGTATTTACTATAATTTCTAGAAAAAATAACTTGGGACCATCTAGCAATCTATATGAATTATTTTCACATTGCACAGGTGAGTTTGTCGCATTATTGGAAGGAGATGATTTTTGGACTAACCCAAGAAAATTGAAGGAGCAAACGGACTTTTTGGAAATCAATGAGTCGCATGTTGCTTGTACTCATCGGTACAAGGTTGTCGACGAGTCAGGAGGTGTGCTTCTTGATGAGTATCATGGAGTGGGCAGACCTAAATTAGGAGTGTATACATTAGAGGATTTTCAAAATTATAAGTATTTTGGACTTTTAAGTTCATTAGTTTTTAGGAATATATTAATCAATGAAGAAGTAGATTATTCAATTATAAAAAATGGCGATAATTTTATAGCCGATATCACACTAAATCTTTTTTTATGTTTTCAGGGGAAGGTAGAAGTGCTAGATATAAATATGGCTGCACATAGGATGATAGTAAATGCCAATGGAACCAATTACAAATCTATTATACAAAAATCAAATCAAATAATGTCCCGTATACTATATCTTGAAAGGCTTGAGGAGTATGCAAAAAAGCACCACAAGTATAAGTTAACCTATGTAAATAGACGTGAATACTATTTTGCCTGGTCAATATTGTTTTTTATGAGATATCCAAGTATGCATAATTTTAGAGTGTTAATTTTTACCTATAAGTATAACAATAGCAAAGCTAGACTTTTTTGGTATTTGGCATCAAATATAGGTAAACTTTCTTTTCAGATAAAAAAGCAAGTTAAATCATTTTTTTCTTAGTAGAATTGATTGAAATACAGATATGATTAATGGAAAAGTTTCTACTCTTGTATTCAAGGGCTTGTCTTGGAGTTTTGCATCCAGATCGATTGGAAACCTGGCACAGTTAATTGTATTTTTTGTCCTGGCAAAATACTTGGAGCCTGCGGACTTTGGCATTATGGCTTTGCTGGCGGTATTTATTAACATATGCAATATCTTTGTAACTGCCGGCCTTGGAAATGCAAATATGCAAATTCAGAATCTAGGTAAGAATCGTTATTCCACTATCTTTTATCTGGGTTTAGCTCTAAGTATTTTATTTTATTCGATTATTTACGTAACAGCCCCTTATTTGTCTGTCTGGTTGGCTAATGATGCTGAGCTTGTTAGTTTGTTGCGGATATATGGACTTACAATATTTTTTACTGTGATAAACACCATGCAAATAAGTGAATTATCAAGAAATTTTGAGTTTGAAAAGATTTTTTATTGTTCTACGCTCCCATCTATTGTTTCAGGGGTTGTTAGTGTTTATTTGGCGTATTCTGGCTTTGGTATATATGCATTAATTGTTAACGTCGCCCTTTCTCGCCTATTAAGTATATTATTTTATTCATATTATTATTCGCCATTTCCTCGACTAAAAATTAATTTTACGATAGTAAAAAAATCAACACTCTATTCGAGTAATTTGTTTTTTGTTAATTTATTGGATGAGGCGTATAAATCATCAATCCTTCTCTTGATAGGTAAATTTTATAATAACACTATACTTGGGCATTATAATTTAGGCAGACAAATCCCTGGCTTTGTTTCGGCAATCATTAATGCAACCGTAACATCAGTTTTTTTTCCTGTATTTTCAGGATTGCAAAATGACCTGGCCAAAGGGAAGGAAATGTTGAGAAAATCAAATAGAACTTTGAATTTTTTAATATTTCCATTATTGTGTCTGGTTATATTATTGGCTGATGAAATTGTATCCATCTTTTTGACTGATAAATGGTTGCCCAGTGTTATTTATTTAAAGTTATTTGCAATTATTCTCGGCTTGCACCACGTATACAATACTAGCTCGACTTACATTAATGCATTAGGATATAGCTCTGTAACATTAAAATATGGAATTTTTAATAAATTTATTGGCTTTGTTGTATTGGCGCTAACTTTGAATGAAGGAGTTGAAGCAATTGTTTATGGGCAGCTTTTTGTTGTCATACTGTCAATTCTTTTTTATGCTATTCCGAATAGAAAATATATAAAGTATTCTTTCAAGGAGCAAGCAGTTGATTTTTTTCCTATATTGATTGTTAATATCTTTTTATATGTTATTTTTTCCGAAATAAATTTTTATTTTTCCGATACAGTTACTAATTTTTTCTTTGAGATATTCGCCTTTTTATTGATGTATATTGTAATAGTTGTTGTATTTCGTCTTAGAGTTGTAAGCGACTTGATTAACATATTTAAAAGAAACACAAGTGTTAAACTAAAATAATTCAACGTCTATGGATGTTATTTAGTATTAATAATAAACTCTCATTTAATTAACAACAACAACAACCTTATGAATAAAAAGATAATTCGTTACGGCCAGCAAGAAATTACTAAAGACGATATCAATGCCGTTGTTGAAGTCTTAATGTCAGTCAATCTAACTCAAGGTCCAAAAATAGAGGAGTTTGAGAAAAGTGTAGAGGACTTTACTGGTGCAAAAAAAGCATTTGCAGTGAATAGCGCAACATCTGCACTTCACATTTCGTGTCTTGCGCTGGAACTTGGGCCTGATGATTGGTTGTGGACCTCTCCTAACAGTTTTGTTGCATCAGCAAATTGTGCGTTATATTGTGGAGCCAGTGTAAGCTTTGTGGACATTGATCCTGATACTTATAATATGTGCCCGATATCTCTTGAAAAAAAGCTTATTAAAGCAAAATATCAAGGTAAGCTGCCTAAAGTTGTAGTTCCTGTACATTTTTCTGGGCAGTCTTGTGACATGAAGGCGATTTATGAACTAAGTCGATTTTACGGTTTTAGTATTATTGAGGACGCCTCTCATGCTATTGGTGGAAAGTATAAGGATGGAGTAATAGGTGAGTGTAAATATAGCGACATTACTGTTTTTAGTTTTCATCCTGTTAAAATTATAACCACAGGCGAAGGTGGCATGGCATTAACCAGCTCAGAGAAAATAGCTAAAAAGCTAGAGTTATTTCGTAGTCACGGAATAACAAGAAATTCGGATTTAATGACAAAAGAGACAGAGGGGCCTTGGTATTATCAGCAAGTGGCTTTGGGATACAATTACAGAATGACAGATATTCAGGCGGCTTTAGGGGTAAGCCAAATCACTAGGCTTACCAAATATATAAATCGGCGACATGAGTTAGCTGAGAGGTATAATAATTTATTGAAAGATCTTCCGTTGAAGCTCCCCTTTCAGCGTAGTGATTGTTACAGCTCATTTCATTTGTATGTAATTCGATTAAATTTAGAAAGAATCGGACCTACTCATCGAAAGGTTTTTGAGTCGTTACGGGCTTATAATATTATGGTGAATCTTCACTATATACCTATTCACCTTCAGCCTTTTTATCAGGATATGGGGTTTTCAAAGGGTGCGTATCCTGAGGCAGAAAAATATTATACTGAGGCTATCAGTATACCTTTACATCCTTCTCTTTCGTTTGATGAGCAAGATTTTGTAGTTAATTGTTTAATAAAGTCGCTCGAGTTATGACCATTTGCGTAATACCTGCTCGGGGCGGTAGTAAACGTATACCAAGGAAAAATATAAAAGATTTTCACGGTAAGCCAATGATAGCCTGGTCAATTGAAGCAGCTCAGAAAGCTAACATCTTTAGTAAGATACTAGTATCAACTGATGATGATGAGATAGCACATATAGCAAAATCGATGGGAGCTGAGGTGCCTTTCCTCAGGCCTAAAGAGCTATCTGATGATTATTCGACGACTGGAAGTGTTATGTCTCATGCATCTCAATGGATGAGACAAGCAGGTCTAACGCCTGATGTTATTTGTTGCTTATATCCTACTGCACCCTTTGTTCAGTCATCTGATTTAGTAGAAGCACACCGTATTATTATTTCTGAAGGTTGTCAGTATAGTTTTTCTGTTTGTGAGTATTCATCACCTGTTTTCCGCTCATTTGAGAAAAATTCCAATGGTGGTATAAAAATGCTATTTCCAGAATGCTTTGAAACACGCTCTCAGGATTTTCCTAATGTTTTCCATGATGCTGGAATGTTTTATATGGGTACTTTAGACGCGTGGTCTGCAGGTCTTCCCGTGTTTGGTGAGTATTCTTTTCCGATTAAAATTCCGAGTTGGCGTGTCCAGGATATTGATACTCCTGAGGATTGGAAGCGTGCAGAATTAATGTATCAGGTGCTAAAGAAAAGCGGAGAGCTTGATTGAAAGTTACATTTCGTGTTGACGCTTCTTTGAAAATGGGTACAGGGCATGTGGTACGTTGCCTGACCCTAGCTCAAATACTAAAAGAAAATGGAGCAAATGTTGAATTTATTTGTCGAAAACATGAGGGAAGCTTAATAGGTAAGATTCGCTCAAGCGAGTTTATTGTTCATGAGTTAGAGGCGTTTGAAGAGACTGAAGTTGATACTAGGTTGGCACATTCTCACTGGCTAGGTGCAACCCAACAACAGGATACTGATGATTGCATTGATATACTCAAAGCGGAAAAGCTCGATTGGCTGATTGTTGATCATTACGCCCTGGATGAGCAGTGGCAAAAGAGACTTAAACCTTATTATGAAAAATTAATGGTGATTGATGATTTGGCAGATCGAAAGCATCAGTGTGATATTTTGCTTGATCAAACATTTGGTCGCCAACAAGAGGATTATTCAGAGCTTACTCCCAAAGATTGTCAGTTATTATTAAGCTCGAAATATGCGCTACTTAGGCCTGAATTTTCTAAATGGAGGTCGTATAGTTTAGAGCGCCGCAGTAAGCCAGAGTTTAAACAACTGCTTCTTAACATGGGTGGTGTTGATGTAGATAATGTTACTGAGAAGGTTCTAGATGAGTTAAAAATAAGCAACTTGTCAAACGAATTGAAAATTACCATCGTAATGGGAGGTTCGGCCCCTCATCTTGAGAGCGTTAAGCTTAAGGCAAGCACACTGTCTTGTAAGACAGAAGTGAAAGTCGATGTAGGTAATATGGCTGAAATTATGGCAAATGCTGATATTGCAATTGGCGCAGCTGGCTCTACCACTTGGGAGCGGTGTTGCTTGGGTTTGCCTACCATTCAATTTGTCATCGCTAAGAATCAATTGTTTTCAGCGGAAACATTGGCTCACCATAATATTGTAAAGTTAGCGAAGGAAATTAAAGAAACTATTTATCTATTAGAAAGTTCATTCGAATGGATGAAAAGTGTTGGTAGTGCGGCTTTAGAAATATGTGATGGTATGGGTAGCTATAAAGTTTTTAACAAGATGACCGACTACAGAATAATTCTTGAAGAGTTCGGCGAAGTTAATCTATGCAATTATATTAATTTAAATGAAAATGATAAGATTCTAGCACTTAGTATGCGCAATCATCCAGAAATAAAAAAATGGATGCATAATCAAGATAGTATTCCAAATGTAACTCATTGTGAATTTGTTAAAAGCCTAGAAAATAAAATAGATCGACGTTATTATCTGGTTAAGCAGAACAGCATCATCATTGGGTCAATTAATTTTTCAGAAATAAATTTGTATAATTCTGTAGAGTTTGGTATTTACACCAACCCTTTTTTGCAGTTAAAAGGCGCTGGCAGACTGCTAGAGTCAGCCGCAAGCCAATATGCATTTATTGAGCTGAATGTCAAGATAATTAAATTAGAGGTGTTCTCAGATAACGAAAGAGCAATTCATTTTTATAATAAATGCGGTTTTGAACTCATCGATACAAAGAAAGTGAATCATAAAAACATTATGTACATGGAAAAAATGAAAATATAATGAGTAAATTTATCAAGATTAATGATAGAAAGATAGGTTTAGACCATTCGCCATATGTTATTGCAGAAATGTCAGCGAATCATAATGGTGACATTAATAATGCTTATAAAATTATTGATATGGCTAAAGCATCTGGAGCAGATGCGGTGAAATTACAAACTTATCACCCAGATACAATCACTATGGATATGAATACGCCAGAATTCATGATTAAAGGTGGGTTGTGGGACGGCCAAAGTTTGTATGAATTGTATAAAGGTGCATTTATGCCATGGGAGTGGCATAAACCATTATTCGATTATGCAAAAAAAGTTGGTATTACAATATTTAGCTCTCCATTTGATAATACTGCTGTTGATCTATTAGAAGACTTAAACACACCAGCATACAAGATTGCTTCTTTTGAGGCGGTGGATCTTCCTTTGATAAAATATGTAGCTCAAACTGGGAAGCCTATGATTATCTCAACTGGTATGGCAGATACACAAGAGATTCAAGAAGCTATTGAAGCTGCACGAGAGGGTGGGTGTAAAGAGTTGGCTATACTTCATTGTGTGAGTGGTTACCCTGCACCAGCAACCGATTACAATTTAAGAACACTGGCTGATATGCAGAGCAAATTTGGATTAGTTACTGGCTTATCAGACCATACAATTGATAACACGACAGCAATTACTAGTGTGGCATTAGGCACATCAATTATTGAAAAACATGTAACTTTAGATCGAAATGGCGGCGGTCCTGACGATTCTTTTTCTCTAGAATTTGAAGAATTAAAAGACTTATGCACGGGCTCTAAAACCGCATGGGAATCTCTTGGACAGGTTGATTATGGTAGAAAATCGAGCGAACAGGCCAATGTTAAATTCCGTCGTTCCTTGTATTTTGTAAAAGATATTAAAGCCGGCGAACTTATTACCGATGAACATGTTAAAAGTATTCGTCCTGGGTATGGGTTACCTCCCAAATATTTGAATGAGATTGTTGGAAGAAAATCTAAGTATGCTGTTGCCAAAGGTACAGCCGTTACAGATTTGGATAAGTACGCATGCGGGTTAAAAATTTAAAAACATTAACTACAACAATACAAAACCAAGAATTTAAATAGATCCATGGCTAGTCGATGATGAGTATTATAGTGCCACACTCCTCTTTCTGATGAAACGGCCTAAAGAGGAGTGTATTCAGAAAAACTCACAGTTTATTTTTGCAGAAACTATCCAAAAACTGATACAAGGATTCTACATTTTTTTGATGTGAATAGTTTTTATAAATTTGAGTGTAAACTGAATCCATGATGCCATGGTGAGTTTTAGACATCAAAATATTATACTTTTCTTGTAACTTTGTTTTATCTATTTTAGTGTTTATGATTTCATTTACTGTCATACCCTCTCTATAACTCACAACTCCAGGAAGAGAGCGATACCAAGCATGTCCAAAAATAAGAGTTGGTTTTAGGCCGGTAATAGATTCCCAGCCTACAGTTCCTGTAATGCTAGCAGAAAATCTACAATTCTCGATCAACATATAAGTATCACTATCTTTCGATGCATAAATAACATTTTTTAATGAAAGCAGCCTGTTATAGAAGTTTCTCCCGCGCTCTTCATGACCTTGCTTAGGGTTTTCTTTGCAAATAATTTTCCAGTTATTAGGTGTTATTTTTAAAAGATCTTCTACTGCATCTAGTTGATCACTGTAATTGCCACCAAGGGTGCTAGTAGTTAATTCTGGTTGCAAGTGAAGAGGGAAATATACAAAATTTTCTGGTAAATTATTTTTACTCATTTTTGTAGATATGTCTTTATAGTCTCTTCTAAAAGTTTTTGTTTGCTGGTAGTTTTGGATCACACCTGACGCCCTCATTGGCCTACTACCTTCTCTAATTAAATACCGTATTACTCCCTTAATAAGTTGAGCGATAGGAGATCTATTTCTATTCATCACCACTCTTTTATTCATATAGAATAGGTTTTTTTTGAAGCCCCAATTGATACTAAAATTTGTTAAATTGTTGTTGTAATTTATAGTATCAAAACACCCAAAATCTTCTATTTTTTTCATAATAAAGAACAAGTTTGGTTGTAAAGATTGATAAGAAATAATGGTGTCAATCTCTAATCTCTTACATGCAGTGTATGCCAGAAAATCAAATCCAGTTATTGGAACTATAGAAAATAAAGCTTTGTGTATATTTGATTCATCAATAAGGTCAATTATTTTATTAAAATACATTTTTGCTATATGCCTTATTTCGTGAATATCTTCTCCTTTACTTCTGTGCTCTCTGCTAAACAAAGTATTAAATATTGCAATTTCTTGATCAGTTAATTTATATACACTTGGCGTGTATATAAATGTAGAAGACGACGGCTGTTTATAAAAGAACTCTTTATAACTGTGTGTACCATTATCGCTATTGGTAAACCACAAGCCTATCACATGTTTTGTTTCTGCAAAGAATTGATTGACTGCAGAAACTTGATCTTGCTCTTCCCACCCCCAAAGTAAAATATTATGCTTCATAGAATATTTATTCACTCCTTAGTTGCTATTATTAAAATTTCTTGGCCAATATCATTACGATGTTGTTCGAATAGTTCAAGAAAAATAGACCCTATGCTTCGTAGTGTTTTCATAAAGAGTGATTTTTTTTGGGATGCCAAGGCGCCAACTTTATAGATACCTGCAGCTCCAGTGGATAGAGTTTTAACGACTCTGTTTGAAAAACCGGCTTGCCCTACTACATTAGATAGTGAATTTGGAGTGAAGATTTGAATGTGTCTTGGTGACTCTAATCTGCGCCAATATTTCCCGTAACGTTGATGTGACAGGCTATTTCCATTGGAAGTGGTTACTATTAGCCCGCCCCTTTTTTTTAATAGTTGGTGACAACGTTTGATAGATTCTAATGGATTGCATAAGTGTTCGATTATATGACTAAGTGTAGTCGCATCGAAGCTATTGTCAGAAAGCTCTATCTCTTTTAAATCGCCTGTATGTATGCAAATACCATATTTATCTTTAACTCCATTGGCCGCTTGATCATCAAAATCACTGCCTTCGACTTGCCGCCCATTTTTTTTCATACGCCTTAGAAATCTTCCGCCTCCACAACCAACATCGAGTAGCCCTCCTTCCGTTTTACCAAAAAACATAGTTCGTAACTTTTTACGTTGTAGGTGCAATCCGTTTAGAATCGAAATTGGCAGTGCTAATAGTTTTGTTAAGCGCGTAATTAGGGGTAATAGGTGATCTGATGTAGTTTTTTTATTTGCATTACCATGTGTGTGATAAGTTTGGTAGATCTTCCATATTTCTTCTTCGAGCGGCATTGGGTTTAGCCAAAGCATACTGCATGAATTATTAGAGTATTTATTGATTGTCCATAATCCAGGAGTACTTAAAAAATAATCTTCAATATCTTTGTACAGTATTAACCCTTCGTGTCCACATACTGGGCACACATCCCTTGATTTGGTTTTAATGGTGCTGATAGAAGTTGTCATTTTAGGCGGTGTTTACAATTTTGCTTCAAAATAATGTTTTTTACTGATGTCCCACCCTAATTTTTCATCAAGCCAGAACCGTATTCTATGTTTTTTATCTTTAAATGTCACTTGATAGTTGGGATTCTGATTAAAGACTAATTCAGCCTCAGTTCTAAGCCAGTCTTTTACTATTTTAGGATGCGTCCCAGTAAATGGCCGTATCTCTGCTAAATCAATATTACCGTAAGTTGAAAATGCATCGGGCTCTTCATCTCCCCAGTATTTCCCAACCTGTTTGATTTTCTCATTATTTCTCTCTACTTTTCTCACATGTCCATAATGATAAATATAACAACCTGCATATGCGGCCTTTGGGTAGCGGCCTTTTTTATTTTTGTCCATTACTACAAAAAATAACCCATCTGGCGAGTAATTGCGAATGGTGTTACGAATAATTCTGGGTGCTCTTTTATAGCCTGCAATACCAACTTGATCCGGCCTCCCATAAAAATGATAGTAATCAAAATACAGTGCTTCTACTTCAGGGTTGCCTAAGTGCCTTTCCATAGTATTTCGAATAGTGTCTAGATCTTTTTCATGGAGCACTTCATCTCCTTCTAGATAAAACGCCCAATCACCAGTACAGCTAAATTGTGCTGTCATCTTTTGCTGTGCGTAAACATATCCTCTGTCTTGCATCGATTCATTCCATTGGGTTTCGATAATTTTAATTTTGTCATCTTTGATAGATTTGATAATCTCCAATGTATTGTCATCACTTTTGCCAACCGCAATAATAAATTCATCAACAATTGGCAGTACTGATTGTATGCTTTCAATGAAAGGGTATCCCAACATTTCAGCATTTTTGATAAATGTAAAGCCGCTAACCTTCATAATGCTTCTTCCTTATTTTTTAAGACAATATTGTATGCCAAAAGTGTTTGCTCTAAAGTGTTTTTCCAGCTTATAGATTGGGATTTTTCAAATCCATTTTTTGCAATATTTTTTCGTAAGCTTGAATCTGTAAACATTAAGTTTATCATTTTAGATAACTCAATTGCATCTTTAGGATTTTCAAGGATTAACGCTTGCTCATTATTTAAGTGTTCAGCAAACCCACAATAGTGTTTATTGCTAACAATGACTGGAAGTTTAGCTGACATTGCTTCCAATGCAACCATTCCATAGGTATCAACCAAGGTTGGATGTATAAGACAATCCGACTCTTGATATAAATCTATCATATTATTAACAACACCTAAAAAATGAATGTTATTTTTTAATTCAGCTGGAATGTTAACTGTATCTTTCTTTCCGCTGCCTACAATGGCCAAATGAATATTGTTATTCCCAAGTACTTCGAAAGCTTTAATAATAGCTGGAAGTCCTTTTTTGATCAGATCATTACCAACAAATAAAAATAGAAAAGCATCATTAGTTAACGCTAACTTCTCTTTGAGAGCGTGGGGTTTGAACTCGATATTTTCTAGATGGTTGTTTATTCCAGGGTAGGCGATAGTAAG
>Ga0233449_1001564_pt1 | contig 20191 bp, 17 predicted proteins | sample SI_124_October20_FD_183012 | JGI IMG/M metagenome (GOLD analysis project Ga0233449, IMG submission 183012) | Seawater microbial communities from Saanich Inlet, British Columbia, Canada - SI_124_October2016_200_MG | ecosystem: Environmental > Aquatic > Marine > Inlet | place: Canada: British... | reverse complement strand
CCTTGAGGTCTTCCTGCAAACGCGGTCCGATATCCGGCAACTTCGGCAATACATTATGTACCAGAACCGTTTGAAGCCCGCCCGTGAGATCAGCAATAGAGGCGGTGAAATCTGCACCGTGTTCCTGATAGGAAAAGACTTCGCCGGTTTTGAAATAGTCAGGATGGCGATCCAGATCGGCATGGAAGTGATCCGTTGTCGTCGTGCAGTAATTTGCCAGATGCCGGGGATCACCCGGACTGGCAAGGATCAGGTCAAAAAACGGTGCAAGTTTCCAGGTCACCGGGTCGGCGCTGTCGTCGCCATCCAGAAAACCAAAGGACGCCGCCGTTCGGCACCAACCCAACACATAAGGCACATGCAGATCGTGTTGGCTGGCGAGGTCCTCGGCGCTCAAACCATCGCCTGCCGCTTTCAGACTGGCAAACAGACCCAACTTGTCGCCTGTGCTGACCACATGCACCGCATGATAACCCTTGATATAGCCCCACAACTGGCCGATCTGATCTTCGAATTTGATTTCCTGGCTTGCCATCACATCAGCTCCTTGCGTTGAAATTCAGGAACAGTCTAACAACATCATCGATTTTGCCCAATCCGGCTTGATTTTCGCCGTTTTCCTCGACTTTTAGCCCTGTCTCGGATAAGTCACAGGCTATTCCATTTCTCAAATCTGCGATTCCATGAACCAGACCGATCATTCCACGGCGCCGCGGCGCAGCTTTGCCATTATTTCTCACCCGGATGCCGGTAAAACGACATTAACGGAGAAAATGCTGTTGTTTGGTGGTGCCATTCAGCTGGCGGGAGCGGTGAAAGCAAAGGCGAGCCAGCGTAATACGCGTTCGGACTGGATGAATATTGAGGCAGATCGCGGTATCTCCGTGATGACCTCGGTGATGACGTTCAATTATGGCGGCTGTGTTTTTAACTTGCTGGACACGCCGGGCCACGAAGATTTCTCGGAAGATACCTATCGAACCTTAAGTGCCGTCGACAGTGCCGTCATGGTGATCGATGCCGCCAAAGGTATCGAGGCCCGGACCCAGAAACTGTTCGAGGTTTGTCGTTTACGCGATATTCCGATCATTACCTTTATCAACAAGATGGACCGCGAAGGCCGCGACCCGTTTGATTTATTGCAGGAAATCGAACAGACCCTGGCCCTGGACACTGCCCCCATCAACTGGCCCATCGGGCGCGGACGATCCTTTGCCGGTGTCTATGATCTGGCCAGCAACCGGGTGCGGCAACTGGATGCCGATGCAGATGGTTTCGAAGTCGATGGACCCGATGATGAACGCGTATCTGCCTTGCTGAATGTACCGGAAAAAGACGATCTGCTGGAAGAACTGATGCTGGCGAAAGAGGCCTGTCAGCCCTTTGAGATGGATGCCTTTCGCGAGGGCCATTTGTCGCCAGTGCTGTTCGGCAGCGCCTTGCGGGACTTTGGTGTACGCGACCTGATCGATACCCTGGCAGAAATCGCACCGCCACCACAGCCGCAGAAAGCAGACGTGCGCGTCGTACAACCAGACGAAAAGGGCATGACCGGCTTTGTCTTTAAAATTCAGGCCAACATGGACCCCAATCACCGGGACCGCATTGCTTTCCTGAGGGTTTGTTCCGGCAAACTGACGCGGGGTATGCGCGCCAAGCTGATGCGTACCGGTAAACCCATGAGCATCAATACACCGCAGTTCTTTTTTGCCCAGGATCGATCCCTGGCTGAAGAAGCCCTGGCCGGTGACGTCGTAGGCATCCCCAATCATGGCAGCTTGCGGATCGGCGACACCCTGACGGGTGGCGAAGACCTGGTCTTTCGCGGCGTGCCAAGTTTTGCACCGGAAATTCTGCGCCGGGTACGCCTGCAAGATGCCATGAAGTCCAAGAAAATGCGCGAAGCCATGCAGCAGATGGCCGAAGAAGGTGTCGTTCAGGTATTTACGCCACTGGATGGCTCTCCCACTATCATCGGCGTCGTTGGGTCGTTGCAGCTGGATGTGCTGATCGAACGCATGAAGGCTGAGTATAACCTGCCCATCGATTTCGAGATGTCGCGGTTTAATGTAGCACGCTGGGTGGAAGCCAATGATCCAGCCGAACTGGACCGCTTTACCGAACGGCAAAAAGCATCGATGGCCAAAGACCTGGACGGGGCGCCGGTTTTCATGTCGGAAAGCCCGTTCATGCTGAACTATGAAATTGATCGCTGGCCCGATGTTACGTTCTCGGACGTCAAGGATTACCAACGCCAGGCTGAATAAGAATTCAATCTGAGTGAATGCGTTATCCTGTTCAATATGCAAGGAACATATTGTAACCTGGGCCATGTTCTTTTCTGGAAACGTGTAAATGACCGAAGCACCCGAAGTCGTTGATATCAAGGATGAAGCCGGTTATCGCCTGGCCATGGCGACGCTGAACAAGCAAAATCGCGCACCTGTGGTATTGCGCCTGTTGATGGGGGCCTTCGAGGCCTATCGCCAGGCCCGGCGCATTGGCTGGTCCCGGCCGTGGAATAAATACGGCATCAACACCTTTCAAAGCTTCAGGCTGCGGTTTCCAGCGGACAGCACCTTGATCGACCTGGCTCGTGCGGTGCTGGATGCCGATTGTCCTGATATGCCGGAAAATGCTGACAGCTTTATTCAGGAACTGCTATCAGACCCGGAATTGATGGGCTTTATTTTCGTGCATGAATTCGAGAAAGAGGGCCAGAGATTTGAGGGGGCGACACTGAGTTTCGGGCGCAAGACCGGGCGTCGCTATCGTGACAGGCTGGATTTGATTGTCGAAGCGCCGATTGACGGTGGCTCAATTGGAGCACTTTCCCGATTGCGCATTTTTATTGACCCCTACCGAGGCATCAAACCGCCTCTTTGGGAAAGCGCCCTTGATGCCTCCACCTCGGCGCCTGCGGCATCTTTGTATGCGGAACTGGGACGTCTTTCGCACGACTGGGCGCATGATGCAGATAAACTCTGGGATCACTGGACCTCGCGCTATATTGACTATTTCGGTCCCCGTCGCTGGCCGTTGACCAACACACCCTTCCATGTCGAGAGCGTGGCACCGCTTGAACAGGCAGCGCAGGAATAGCCTCTCGTGAATTTCGGAAAAAAAGCCCTGCAGGTCGCCAAAATCGGACTAGCTGCCCGGCGCATTGCCAAAGCCCGCAGTGCATCCGACAAGGCCCAGGCGCGTGAAGCCCTGTCGGCTTTGTTCGCCGATGCAAAGGGCGTCACCATGAAAGTGGGCCAGTTGCTGGCAGGTCAGGACGGTGACAATGAATTTGTTGATCTGGTTACATCCATTGAACCTCTGCCCCTGTCCCGGATACGCCCCCTGATCAGTGAAAGTCTGGGTCAGGATGTGGATGAGATATTTTCTGACATTGAAGAATCCCGGGCGGCGGCGTCCCTCGGGCAGGTTCACAGGGCGCATCTGATTGATGGACGCGAAGTGGCGGTAAAAGTGCGCTACCCCGGCATTGCAGATGCTGTGAATGCGGAACTGAAACTGGCCGGCCTGATGCCGGGACTGGGACCGGTCAAGAAGTGGGGTTTTGATCTGGATGGATACAAGACGACCCTGAAGACCAACATGGACCGGGAACTGGATTACCTCAGTGAAGCTGCACGCCAGCAGGAATTTGCCGAACGTGTACAGGTACCGGGTCTGATCGTGCCGGGTGTTGTTGACGAATATCTGTCGGACGGTGTGCTGGTTCAGGACTGGCAATCAGGCTTGCGCCTGTCGGATATATCCGGCTGGGTGGAAAAAGACCGCAAGGATGTCGCCCGGATATTGCTGGGCACATTGCTGACCAGCCTGTTCGAAGCCGGGCGGGTTCATGGCGATCCCCATCCCGGCAACACTTATTTCCGCAAAACAAGTCGTGGCGAAGTTGAAGTTGTCCTGATGGATTTTGGCTGCATCGTCGACGTTGACGATAGTGCCCGTCTGGCCCTGCTGAAGCTGATCCTGGCTTTGCGAAACGGCGAGGAAGTCAATGTATTACAGGTCTTTGCCGCCATGGGTTTTGAAACGGAAAAGCTTGCCCTGATCGCGGAACCCCTTGCGGCCGTGGCGAATGCCTTGTTGCAACCGTTCCTTAAAGACGAAGAGTTTGACCTTGCAACATGGGATCTGAAAGACAGGTTTGAAGCGTTGCTGGGTGAAAATCGCTGGTGGTTCCGTTCTGCCGGACCGCCGACATTATTGTTGTTATTGCGCGCCTTCCAGGGACTGGTGCAGCAACTGGAGCAATTGCAGGTCAACATCAACTGGTGGCAAGTTCTGGAAACCAGCGTTAGCCCCGACACACGCCTGCTGGCAATCAACATACCACTTCCCCCCCTGCCCCCGGAAATGGCAAACCTGACCAGGGCCGCAAATATGGCCTCTGGCGCCGCTGAACATTTAAGGGTCGTTGTCATTCGGGACGGTGAAAAAGTCGTTGAAATCACCATGCCAGGCCGTGCCGCCCGTAATATCGAAAATCTGATGCCAGAGGATGTTCTTGAACAGATCACGGCTGCAGGAGAAATCGATATGAAGGCGATCAGGCAGCGCCTTGAAGATACCGGCCTGTGTCCGCAGGAGGTCTTTGAATTTAACAACGGTGAGAAACAGTATCGTGTCTGGCTGGAATAGAGCACGGGTTGGCTTGAATGTCTGAGCCATCAAAACCTGAAGCACCGCAGAAACCGGGAAAAGTCAACGACGGCGTTTTCTGGCTGATCGTCTTTGTTATTGTCCTGATTGCAGCCGGTAACCTGATCTATTGGCAATCCAGGACGCCAAGAGAAATTGTTGTGCCGGCCTTCAACGCCCTCGAACAACAGGGGGCCGGACTATTTGCCGCACATTGTGCAAGTTGCCACGGAGAACATGCCCGCGGCAGTGATTCAGGCCCAACCTTGATACACCACTTTTATGAGCCAAACCTGCATGGTGACAGCACGTTTTATGACGCAATCCGTCATGGCGCTTACAGCCACCACTGGAATTTTGGTGATATGCCTGCCGTTGACGGGATCAAAGACGCGGAAACCGCCGCAATTGTCGCCTATGTCCGGAAGCTGCAATTTGCAAATGGCCTTCGCTGGGAATAACACCCCGGATTGTAACCCGATCAAGAACGTATTTTGCCTCTCCACACAGACCGACCTTTGCGATATATATCTCCTGTCCCCCTCTGACTGTTCCGGAAGTTCCCATGCCGCAATCACAAAAGCCTCGCAAAAAATCACCGACTTCAACGGCACAAACGCCCAAAGGTCCAATCTCTGCAAAGCTCTGGCTCTATGGTTTTGTTGCCGTGATGATCTTTGGCGGCGGCGTGCTGTTTCTGCAATCCAAACCGGAGACGTCGACGGTGCATCTGGAAGTTTATGTGCCTGAATTGCAGGGCCTTGAAGTCAAGGGCAGCGAATTGTTTGCTGCAAAATGTGCCAGTTGCCACGGCCCCAACGCCGCCGGCAGCGAAAAAGGCCCACCCTTTGTGCACAAGGTCTATGCCAAAGATCATCACGTGGACGGCTCTTTTTATGATGCCGTTAAAAGAGGTGTTCAGGCCCATCACTGGCCGTATGGCAATATGCCCAAAATTGAAGGTGTCAGCGACGATGACGTCACCGCCATTATTGCCTTTGTGCGCAAGATGCAAACCGCCAATGGCATGAAGTAACCAGGGCGATTTTGTTCAAACGAAATCGTTTCTGCTTCATTTTTTGGTGCACACCCTGGTTTTTTGGCACCGCTGTGTTTCCCTGAAACCCGGAAACACAGAAAGTTCATCCAATTGCTCTTGCCTGGAGAGACATAATTCCGGATAGTCCCGGAAATTACAGCCGTACCGGAACCGTTTCATTTGAACGCCTGTCAGTGAAACTCTTCCAACTATTTGTTTTGCGCAATATCTGACCACAAGTGCAGTTGCATTTTCGGATTTGCGCCAGGGATCATTACCAATGGATGCTCAGAATATTCGACTGACAACGCTTTCCCATGGCGGTGGCTGCGGATGCAAAATCGCACCAGCTGTCCTCAGTGATATGTTATCGGCGCTGCCGCAGGGTTTGATGGACCCGAATTTGCTGGTGGGTCGTGAAAACGGCGACGATGCCGCCGTTTACCGGATCAATGACAATCAGGCCGTTGTTGCAACTACTGACTTTTTCATGCCGATCGTCGATGACGCCTTTGACTTTGGCCGCATCGCTGCGACCAATGCCTTGTCGGATGTCTATGCCGTGGGCGGCAAACCCTTCATGGCCCTCGCTCTGGTCGGCATGCCGCTGGACAAGCTGCCTATCGAACAAATGCAGCAAATTCTGGCCGGTGGCGCAGAAGTTTGCCAGTCCGTTGGCATCATGGTCGCTGGTGGTCATTCAATTGATGCGCCGGAACCTATTTATGGCCTGGTGGCCCTGGGTCTTGTTGATCCGGCCAAAATCAAACGCAATGACACAGCACAAGCTGATGATGTCCTGATCCTGGGCAAGCCCCTGGGGGTTGGCATCCTGAGTGCTGCCCTGCAAAAGGGTGAACTTGATCATGGCGGTTATGCGGAAATGATTGGTGCGACCACAAAGCTGAATACGGTTGGTGCTGATCTGGCCGAACTGGACAGTGTTCATGCCCTGACGGACGTTACGGGCTTTGGCCTGATGGGGCACTTGCTTGAGGTCTGTCGTGGCTCTGGCCTTGCGGCAGAAGTCAGGTTTGATGACGTACCCTTGCTGCCCACAGCCAAAGGCTTGGCCGAAGCCGGCTTTAACACAGGTGCCGCCGGTCGCAATTGGGCAAGTTATGGCCACGAAGTCAGCGAGCCTGAAGGACTGCCTGGCTGGCAGCATAATTTATTGGTCGATCCGCAAACCAGTGGCGGTCTGCTGGCGGCCTGCGCGCCTGATGCAGCAGAGGAAGTACTGGCCCTGTTCCGGGCTCAGGGTTTCGCCGATGCCGCCGTTATTGGTGCCGTGCAAAATGGTACCCCGGGTGTTAAGGTGCTCTGAAAGTTCAGTTTTTCGCCGGTTCCGGCGAGTTTTCGGAGAATAGTTAATGTCTGACGAAGGACAGTTGCCGCCGCAAAGGGCTGCGCTGGCAATCGGCCTCGTCATCATCATGGGCGTCATGCTGTCGTCCATGGATGCCTTCGCCAAATATCTCACCCTGACCCAGACAGTCGTTTTTGTCTTGTGGGGACGCTATTTCTTTCACAGCGTTCTGACATTAGGATTTTTGCTGCGCAAGGGATCCTTGCGTTTTCTGCGCTGCAATAAACCTGGCCTGCAATTCCTGAGAACCTTGTTTTTAGTCGGAGCAACGGGAAACATGTACTGGGCCGTCAGTCATATGCCCCTGGGCGATGCGACGGCGATCATGTTCCTGTCCCCCCTGATTATCACCGCACTGTCGGTCCCACTTTTGAAAGAAAAAGTCGGTATCAGGCGCTGGGCTGCTGTTATTGTAGGCTTTGGCGGTATTTTACTGATTGCCCAACCAGGCACTGACAGCATGAATGCCTATGCCATTTTTCCTTTATTCTCTGCCTTTTCGGTCAGTTTCTACATGATCACCACACGCTTGTTGGCAGCTCATGATTCTGTCGAAACAACAACTTTCTACACAACTGCGCCGGCGGCAATTTTATTATCGCTGACTCTGCCCTGGACCTGGAGTGAGCTGACAACAGTCGAATGGGGACTGATGCTGACCATGGGCGGTGTCGGTGCCCTTGGTCACTTTGTTCTTGTTCTCGCCTTCAGTATGGCACCGGCATCCATGTTGGCACCCTTTAGCTATATCCACCTGGTTTCAGCAGTTGCGATCAGCTATTTTTTCTTCAAGGACATCCCGACCTCAACCACGCTGGCAGGGGCCGCCATTGTTGTCAGCAGCGGCCTTTATGTCTGGTATCGTGAGACCTTTGTCAAAATGCGCCCGAGCTAGAGCGTTTCCGGGTTTAACAGAAACGCAGCCTTGCTCTTAACTCAAGGTATGCGCCAAATTTTAATGCAGAAGCGATTCCGTTTAAGTCGGAATCGCCCTAACTCCAGCCTTGGCAAATTTGATCTGATATTGCAAAATAATCTGACCGTTCGAACAGCCGACGAGAAACCTTCCCATGTACGAAACTGCTACATGCGAATATTGCAGCGAAATATTCGAAGCCGCCCGTGAATTTTGCCCTAAATGCGGCAAGCAATTACCGCAGGAAATTAAGGCAACTGTCGTCATTGAACAGTTTTCACCGGACTGTAGTAGTTGCCACGGGCTGTGTTGCAAGGCGTTGGCCTTTGACTGGCCCCATTACAAAAAGAAAGCCGGAGTGCCCTGCAAGCATTTGACGGGCGATTTCAAATGCGGCAACTGGGATCAACTGGAAGCAGACGGGTTTGTCGAATGCCGGTCTTACAATTGTTATGGTGCCGGACAAACTGTCGCCAAACTTCTGGAAGAACAACACCCGAATACCTGGCGCACTGACAAACGGGTTCAACAGGCTGAAATGGGTATCTTTCAGAAGGTTTACACAGAACTTTACGAAGACATCAACAAGAAGTCACCCAAGGTCGGCAACCTTGGCAACGCACCTGTCGCACACGACGACAAACCCTGAAACAGAAACGCCAACAAGCATTATGTTGCCGACTTCCCTCGCAGCCGGCTAATCAATAAAGTGCCAAAAAAAGCCAGCCCCAACCAGATTTCCTTGAGATCGGCGAGGAAATCTGCAAGCTCTCCAGCAAATTTCTGAACCTTCTCCCAGGGACCAACGGCAACATCTATTTCCCAGTGTTTGACCTCTATTTCCCGCCGTAAATTTTGTCCATCAACGCCGATAACCGCTTCAATTTTCAGGTTAAGTGTACGTAAACCTTCCTGATCTGCTTTGACTTGCCATGACCAGGTTGTTGGCTTGTTGGTCAGAACGGGCTGTTCCTGTTGCCCGGACGGGTTGATAGTGAAACCAAATCCGGAAAGGGTTGCGATCATGCGCGTGGCGACATCAACCTTGGCGCCATCGACCTGAATTTCTTCCACAGTCTGTTTCTTGAGGATCGCCTTGAGGGCATCGACGGATTGCTGAATAGACAAAACCGCCGTCACATTGGCATCTTGTCCCTTGTCCATTTTGGTCGGTGCGGAATAAGCAACGGAAGCGCCGGGGTTAGCTGTTGAAAATTCCTGCAGCGTATTCGGCAAACTGGTTAATTCAGGTGGTGAAGGCAGCACGGTAGGTGCAGGCAAACTGGCCGGAGCACGCCCGGGCATCTTTTGTTCGGTACTTTCCACCGACATCGTTCGCGTCTGAAGATTCAGAAAGACAAAACCGACGACCAATACTACAACGACAAGAATTCCGCCCACCAGAAAAGGTCTCTTTGGCAAAAAGTAACCGGCGAGCGCAAGAAAAATCAAAGCGGCAAAATAGGCGTATGGATTTTCGAACATGTCTCACCTTTGTGCTTGAATGATCAGTTTAACAAAACCGTCGACGTGGCAAGAAGACAACCAGATACTGTGGGGGCCATTTTTTATACTACTAATTGTTACATATTTTCAGTAGTATGAAAAATAAAAAATCAACCCGGAACAATTCCGTTAAACGAGGAAGTGCTCAAGGTTACATCAGCAGGTGTTCCGGAAATCGGGAGAGTTAAAATGGATATCGAATTTCACTATTACATAACCGGGCTTATTGCCGCCAAAGCAGGTTTTTCATCCGATCAGGCGACAACAATCGCCCATTCATCACAATATGTAGATGACAACGACATCAGATACGAAATCGACAAGGGCAAGGCTTCCAGCTATCGAAACTATATCAGTCAAACAATGAATATTCTGAAACCGAAAGCCAAACTGCTCAGGATATATCCGATTTTTCATTTTATTCCCGGCGACCCCAAAGCGAAAACGGCCTGGCGGAAGGATGGAAAACTACACTGGCTGAACACAACACCCAACAGCAGCAACGCCAATGCCATCATGGACAAGGCGCTAGAGAGTGACGATATTTATCGCATCGGGATTGCGGCCCACGGCTATGTTGATACCTGGGCACATCAAAATTTTGTCGGATACTATGCTGACTTCAATGCCCTGGCCGGGCCACTGGAATCCGCGACGCCGAATATCGGTCACGCGGATGCGCGTCATCACCCGGACTGGCCAGGCCTGGTTTGGCGCGATCAACGTCTGATAGAGGAACGTGTCGACAACAAGGCGCGGTTCCTGGCTGCATCCGTTCACCTGCTGGAAAAGCTGGCCCGTTTTGTCGACAGCAAAATGGATGCAAAAGAGCTTGGCTTACGTAAAAAAGCCCTGACCAGAGATTTGAAAAATGCCATTGGGGAAACGGACCAGTCAAACAGTTGGGCTGGTGAACGTACTGCAAAATATATTGAATTGTCCGAATCCGAAGCTTATGGAAGTTCCACGCTGGTTGAATATGACCCTGAACAATGGTTTGACGATGTCGTAAATGAGAAAGTGCGTGGTCTCCGAGACAGGTCCGACTCGTTGTTAACGCGATTTGATCCAGCCAGCGATATTTACACTTGGCGAAACAGCAAAAAGCGCAAGCAATCTGACTGGTACAAATTTCAGGAAGCGGTCAAAAACCATCAGTCCGAGACGTGGGAAATTCTAGAGGCTTCCAACCTGAAAGGCCTTCAATTGGAAGCACTGTAACATTGGTGTTGGCAGGAAAGGCTGCATAGGGTGATATCAACTTTAGTTGAAACACCTGAGGTTTCTAACTGGTTGCAAAGCAACAAAGAAATGAAGCGAGGCGAATCGGTTAAAACCGATGTCACTCTAGCAACCCGCAATCAGAAAACGCCGCCAGATCCTGATTGGAACTGGCGGCGCTTGTTCATTCCGATGACCGGGAACTAGGGCATGGGGATATCTGCCGTATATTTCGGACTATCATAGCCGCGTATAACGGCTGGGCGGGCGGCGATGTCCTTGTACCAGCGGGTGACATTTTCAAATTCACCCAGATCGATTGTTTGCCATTCAAAGCGTGAAATCCAGGGCCATGTAGCCATATCCGCGATACTGTAGTCATCACCGGCCATATAGGCATTGTCGGCAAGACGCCTGTCGAGCACGCCATACAAACGACGGCCTTCATTCAGATATCGCTCGGAGGCATATTCACTTTTGTCAGGATTAAATTTCACGAAGTGATGAACCTGTCCCAGCATGGGGCCTGCCCCGCCCATTTGCCACATCAGCCATTCAATACAACGCCAGCGCGCCTTTTCTTCTGTGGGCATGAATTTGCCGGTTTTTTCGGCCAGGTACATTAAAATGGCACCGGATTCCATCAGCGATATTCCGGTTTCATGATCGTGGATCGCAGGGATTTTCTGGTTCGGCGAGATGGCCGTGAAGGCATCACCGCGTTGATCACCTTCAGTTATGTTGATGGCATGCGTTGTGTATTCCAGCCCGCATTCTTCCAGCATGATGGAAACCTTGCGCCCGTTCGGCGTGGTCCAGGTATAAAAATCAATCATCCGCTTTCCCCTTGAAACGTTTTGTCAGTTCTTGTTTTACTTCTTCGACAGCCCCCCGACCGGGCCAAGTCGAACGCCCGAATCGACCGACAATAATTCGCCGGTCACCGGTGCTGAGGTCGTCAAAAGATACATGATTGGATCAGCAATGTCTTCGGGTGCGCAGACACGCCCCAGCGGCACCATATCTTCGTAATCACCTGTAATCCGTTCTATTTGCCCGGCTTCAAAATCGCGCATCCATTCACTGTCGACCAGCCCTGGGCAAACGGCGTTAACCGTTATCGTTGGTGCAAAAGCACGCGCAAGGCTCAGCGTCATCGTGTTCAGCGCCCCTTTGGAGGCAGCGTACGCCACTGACGATCCGCTTCCCATTAATCCGGCAATTGAAGAGGTGTTTACAATACGTCCGGCACCTGCCTTTTGCATATGCGGGACCACGGCACGGGTCATTTGAAAGGCACCAACGACATTGGTGGCATATAGCTTCTGGAAATCTTCCATTTGCAAACCATCAAGGTTTGAATGTTCAACAAATACTGTTGTTCCGGCATTATTGACCAACAAATCAACGCCGCCAAATGCATCCACTGCTGCTTTCGCAATGGCCTGACAATCCGCATCATCCGATACATCACCTTTGACGGTGATGGCTTGTCCGCCCAGGGCGCGGCAGGCTTCGGCCACATCATCGGCGGGCCCGGCGCTTGAAAAAAAGTTGATGACGACGTTGGCCCCCTCAGCAGCCAGACGTTTTGCGGTTGCGGCACCAATGCCAGTGCCCCCGCCGGTGACGATTGCAGTTTTTCCCTTGAGCTTCATATATCCAGTCCTCTATCCCCAGACATCGCGAGCGACGCCAACGATCATTGCAAGTTTTGCTTTCTCATCATCTACCGTAACCGGGTTTCCGGCAACCGTACTGGCAAAACCACATTGTGGACTGAGAGACAGACGTGCCAGATCCACAAATCTTGCAGCGTCGTTGATCCGCGATTTCAGGTCATCCGTATTTTCCAGCGTGGCATTCTTGGAACTGACCAGACCCAGAACAACGCGTTTGTGGTCGGGCACATATTTCAGAGCCTCGAAATCACCGGCCCGGGGAGTATCATATTCAAGGAAAAAGGCGTCAACATTGATGCCCTGGAACAACAGTTCTGCGACAGTTTCGTACCCGCCTTCGGACAAATAGTGTCCCTTGAAATTTCCGCGACACAAATGCATGCCAACCGTCATGCCTTCGGGCTTGTCGCGGACGCAACTGTTCATCAGATCAACATAAGCCTGCATCAGGGCTTCCGGATCATAGCCAATTTCAGCAGCTTTTGCCCTGACTGTGGGATCACACAACATGGCGATCGGCACATCATCCAGCTGGACGTAATTACATCCCGCTTCGGCCAGGGCCGCAATTTCCTCGCGATAGACTTTGGCCAGATCATCGAAAAAGGCCTGGTCGTTGTCATAGAGGCCTTCGTCGATCCCTACACCCAGACGCCAGAAATGCATGGAGGGCGGTGATGGCAAGGTGATCTTCGGGGTCTTTGAAGTCACGCTGCGGGTGAAGGCATATTCATCCCCCGCCACGGACCGTGAACGACGCACAGGGCCATCCACATGGGGTGCGGTGAAATCGACTTCATGGCCATGATCATCGCGAAACTTGAACGACGCCTCACGAACCGACAGGCCATCGACTAGCTCGACAAAACGCGCCCAGTAGGATGGGCGGCGGAATTCTCCATCCGTAACCAGGTCCAGACCAACGTCTTCCTGAAGCTTGATGACATCGCGAATGGCCTGATCCTGCACCGCCGTGAATTCATCATCACTGATGGCACCGTTGCGATGATCCTTGAAGGCTGCCGTCAATTCCTTGGGGCGCAGCAGGCTGCCAACATGTTCGGCGTGGAAAGGCGGGGTTTTTGCAGCATTGGATGATGTATCTGACATGGGGATCACTCTCGGTTTATCAGGTGGGGTTATAGCGGAAATCAGGCGGAGTTGAGGCCACACCATTCGGCGATGAACATCGCCATGGCCTGGGTATTGCGGCGAACACTTTCCAGGGAAACGCGTTCATCGAAACCATGGATATTTTCGGCGATAGGTCCATAAACGAGGCCAGGTGTATCGGCATACAGACCAAAGAAACGGGCGTCCGTTGTGGCGGTCGTGGCCAGTTCTGTCAGGTCTTCGCCATAAGCAACCTTGTGGGCGCGATTGAGAATTTCCTCTGCTTCGTCAGCACCGCTGAGGACATATCCTTCGGCCAGGAACCCATGATAGAGAACTTCCGGCGGATTGTTGGCAAGGAAACGATCCCCCTGGGCCGCACCACGAATGGTATCTTCGATTTCACGCCGGGCCTCGTCCAGGTCCTGGTCCGGATAAATGGCAACGCGCACATCAAAGGTACACCAGGCCGGCACGCTGGAAGGCCAGTCGCCACCGGCGATACGCCCGATATTCAGATTGATGGGGTGATCGACATGGGCATAAGCCTCATGTTTGTTTTCCGGCTTGTTCCATTTGTGCTCCAACCCGTGCAGCGCCTGGATGATGGGAAAGGCAGCTTCAATGGCATTTGCACCTGATGCGGCTTCCAGCACATGTACCGGGCGGCCCCGCAACTTCACCTGGAACCAGATCACACCAATTTGTGCCCGAACCAGTTGCTCACCCAGGGGCTCCGGGATCAGGGCTGCATCTGCCTTGTACCCACGTTGCAGACAGGCAAGTGCCCCATTGCCTGTGCATTCTTCTTCAATCACCGACTGCACATAGACATCACCCGCCGGGGCGTATCCCAGACGTTTCAGGGCATCCATGGCGTAAACACATTCGGCAATACCTGCCTTCATATCACCGCTGCCGCGACCATATAGCCAGTCGCCTTCCACATAAGGCTCGAACGGCGGCCTGGCCCACATATCGGCAGGCCCCACCGGCACAACATCGATATGCCCGTTCAGAATAAGGGAATGGCCTTTGGGGTTTTCACTGCGGTAGCTGCCAACGGTGTTGTAGGCGTTGTCATAATTGACATGCACCGGCGAAAAGCCCGGCAAGTGAGAAATGTCATCCAGCTCGATCTTCCAGCGGTCCACGCCATAACCACGGGCACCCAGTTCACGTGCCATAAAGTCCTGCGCAGTTTGCTCCGCCCCGCGCACGGAGGGAAATTTCACCAGTTCGGATGTGAAATCAATTTGTTCATCAAAGCCTTCATCAACAGCCGTCATGATGGCTGTGCGAGTTTGATCATCAAGCGCCTGTGCTTCAGACATATGGAAACATCTTTCGTTAAGGAAGAAATTTTATAGGTCTATAATATTTCTATTGTTATCAGTTATCCTGATCGGGTCAACTGCACACCGGCCAATACGACGAGCGAGGCAACGACCTGCACCAGATTGAAGTCCGCACCAAACGCAACCACAGATACAATAATGGCAACAATCGGAATGAAATAGGAATAAACCATGGCCCTGGTCACCCCCAGGAGCGCCACACCTTCGTACCACATGACAAAAGCCAGGGCCGCGGCCAGGGCGGCTGAAAATACCGTACCCGCCCACAATGCGGATGTCATTTCGCCCCACGGCTGGGACGGCAGGACAGGCGCTGCAATCGCTGTCAGGACAAGCGATCCCGACAACATGCCCCAGGCCATGACCTTCAGGGCACCATATTTCTGCACCGGTTTATTCGCCAGACCGGTATAGACGGCCCAGACAGCTGACCCCGCCAGCATCAGTAAATCCCCCCAAATAGTACCACCACCCAGGTTGAATTCTGTAATGCTGCCATTGATGACAATGGAGACGGCCAGAAAAGAAAGGATAATCCCCGCCCACGCCTGAAAAGACGGTCTGTTGCCTTGAAAAACCGCCAGAACAGCCCCGAAGACCGGCGCCGTTGAGACCAGCACGGCGGCTTTAGGGGCCGTTGTCAGGTCCAGGCCATAGGCCCAGAGGCCCTGAAAGATTGTGATGCCCAGAAAGCCAAGCCCGGCCAGAGGCCAGAATTCCTTCCAGCTGATGGCCACACGCTCGCCCCGCAAAGCGAGGACTGCCAACAAGACCAGTGCCCCGCTAAGGTACCTGACGGAAGAAAAGGCAATGGGGTCAAGCACACCAAGTACCTGTTTCGCCACCGGGAAGTTCACACCCCAGATGACCGCAACAGCAAGCACCAGGGTATCACCCCGGCCAAAGGCTACTTTGTTATTGTTACTCAATCGTCGCCTCGGAGTAGGAATATGTTTGAAAACAAGCATGGAAACATACTTATTGGATACAGTGTGACCTGGAACACAAATGTTGCAAGGTGCTTGCGACGCTTTCATCGCTCGCGATTGGTTCGGCGATAGCGCATGCGCTAGGCAGGTGACTATGGTTTGTGCTATGTAGCGGGCCAGAACCAGACAGATAAGCAGTCTGGCACTGACCGGACCATTCGGGCCTGCCAGCGCCCCACCAGATACAGACGGACAATAACTTGAGCGATCAACCGACGAGTGATGCCCCGGGCGGCAATTCAGATGCCGCCACAGGGTCCGAAACTGCCATGCAAGCTGCCCTTGATCATCACCGCCAGGGTGATCTGGTCGGGGCCAAGACGGCTTATGAAGCCATCCTGGAAGCCGAACCTGACAACGCTCAGGCGTGGCAAATGCTGGGTCTGGTGGCGCATCAGACCGGCGACGCCGCGACGGCGCTGGAGAAGCTTGGTCATGCGGCAAGTTTGCGGCCTGATAATCCGGACATCCACGTCAATATCGCCGAAGTCCTGCGCGCCGAGGGCAATGCCGAGGAAGCCATCGGAGCCTATCGCCGCGCCATCGCTATTGATCCCAATGCCCAGGAAGCCCTGACCAATCTGGGTCTGCTGGCCCTGGAAAACCAGTATATCGGCGAAGGCGTAGAAGCCCTGCGTCGCAGCGCCATCCTGCAGCCTGACAATCCCGCCGTGCAGACCAATCTGGGTCTGGCCTTGCGCGAAGTTGGTGATTTTGACAATTGCCTGGTGGCCTTTGCCCGGGCCCTGATCATCGCACCCGAACAAATCGCTTTTCGCCAGCACTTTCTGGATACCCTGGAGGGTGGACCCTTCATCAAGGTGCCCGATGGCATTCGTCGGTTGCTGGAAGACGCCTTATTGACCGAAGGCTTGCATCACCAGTCACTGGTTCCGGCATGCGTCGCTGTTTTAAAACGTGAGGAAGTTTTCCAGGGCTTGTTAGCACTGGCCGAAGACCCTTACCTGAACGGCCTGTCGGCAGCGCTTGAGGGTGGACAGTTTGATACCTTCTTTACGGATTTTATGGTCCGTGGTCTGATGACCAGAACAGTCGTTGGTGATCCTGATTTTGAAACGATCCTGACGGCGTTGCGTCGCCTGGTTTTGCAGGAAGGTGTTCCTCCGCAGGCCAGCGTGCCCATGGTGCAGCGACATCCCCAATTTGTGACGGCCCTCGCCATGCAGGCCTATGCCACAGGCTATGCCTGGCCCATGGTGCCCAAGGAAGGCACCCTGTCCGGTATTCTGGTTCGCGATACGGTGAAGTTGCTGGCGGGCCTGGATGATCAGGCGGACATCGATGCCTCAGCCTGGAGCGGCCTGATGGTATCGTCCTGTTACCGGTCCATGTCGACCCTGGTCGCAGCGGAAAAACTGTTGTCCGGAGACGTTGCCGGGATGCCATCCTTTATTGTTAATCTTATTCGCCAGCAAGTCGCAGAACCGGCGCTGGAAAAGGAAATGGCGACCAGTATCGAAACCCTGTCCGGTCAACCTGCACCTGTCCCCGACAATCTGCTTGCCGGTGAACAGCCTTTGTTGCCGTCACCGGTCTGGAGTACCCTGCCCGCCCGTCAGGAAATGACCCTGGGCGATATCATGCGATCGCAAATCCCGGGTGCCGATGTACCACGATTTGCCGAAGGGCCGATCAATGCCCTGGTCGTCGGTTGTCGCACCGGCGAGGCGGTTATTGATCTGGCAATCCAGCACCCTGAATCACGTATCATGGGTGTTGATGGAAATACCGCCAACGTTGCCTATGCCTGGCGTCAAGCCATGCAGCGGGGCATTGGCAATACCCGGTTTGTCGTCGGTGACATCGCAGACCTTGCGACGCACGATCAGAAATATCATCTGATCGGGGCACCGGATGCTGTCAGCCAGAGCGCTGATGCCCTGAAATCCTTGCACATCCTGGCCGGATTGCTGGAAGACGACGGTATCCTGAAAATCGGTATGTACAGTGCGTCGGGACGGGCAGCGGTCAAGGCTGCGCGAGAAGCCGTTGCTGAAAATGGCCTGAAGAACGACGAAGAAGGCTTGCTGGCTGCCCGGAAATTGATCCGGGAGCTGGACGCCGGTCATGCCGCAAGGGACATCATGACCGCCAATGCCTTTTACACCCGCGAAGGCTGTCGCGAATTGCTTTTTGCAGAACAGGAAAGCCTGTTTTCTGTGCCTGCCCTGGCCGCCACCCTGGCCCAGGCTGGTTTGACCTTCCTTGGTTTTCAGATCAGTGACCCGGTTCTGGTGGGACATTATCTGGAACTCTTCCCGGATGCCCAGAACCTGTCTGATCTCGATAAATGGCAAAAGGTCGAGAGCGAATATCCTGACGCCTTTTCCTCACCTGAAAGTTACGGCACCTATCGTTTGTGGTGTCAGAAAAAACAGGCGTAGTACTTGCCGGCGGCAGATACAACTCAACTGGATAAAGCCCTTCAGCTGCATCATGAAGGCGAGCTGGAGGCTGCCGAAAAAATCTATCGGCACATTCTTGCCGAGGAACCGGACCACCGGGATGCCTTGAATAATCTTGGCATCCTTTTGCGCATGCAAGACAGGACAGACGACGCCATTGCTGTCTTGCACCATCTGACGAATATCGCCCCGAAGTTCCCGGAAGCCTGGAATACCTATGGCCGGGCCCTGACATCTGCAGACCGCCTGGATGATGCCATCGCAGCTTTGCAGACGGCTTTATCGATCAACCCGGACCTTGTAGTCGCCCACTTGAATATCGCCTATGTTCATGAACGGTCCGGTGATTACGACAAGGCTGCAGCATCGATCCACCGTTACCTGCCCGTTCACCCAGACAACCCGGAAGCGTGGGAGCGACTTGGCTTCTATCAGCTTGCCCTTGGGGAAAATGACGAAGCGCTGATTACCTTGCGCCACGCGGTAGACCTGGCGCCGGACCGTCACAGTGGGTTGATCGTCCTTGCCATTGGATTGGAAAAATCAGACAAGTTCGAAGAGGCGATTTCGATCCGAAAACGGGCACTGCGTATTCTCCCGGACGATGCTAAAAGTATTGGCGATCTGGCCATATCGCTTGAGCGTCTGAACCAGATAGACGAAGCGATTGCCGCGCGGAGAAGAGCTGTTGCCCTGGACCTGCAAGACGCGACATCAATGGGTGATCTGGGCCGCTTGCTGACGGAAAATGATCAGGATGCAGAAGCCGCCGAGTGGTTTGAGCGGGCACTGAATCTGGCCCCCGAGGCACCGCGAATTCATTTTAACCATGCCCTCTATTTATTGCGGCGTGGCGAATATGAACAAGGCTGGGCTGAGCATGAATGGCGTCAGAAATTTAGCAGCCTCAGGAATATCTTCCCCGACAATCCGCAACCGATATGGGACGGCGGCAGCCTGACCGGCAAAACCCTGTTTTTACATGGAGAGCAAGGTGCCGGTGATACCATTCAGTTTGCCCGGTATATTCCCCGGGTCGCCAGACAGGCTGCGAAAGTCATTTTGGGTGTGCGTGCACCCCTGGCCAGATTGCTCGCACCATTACCAGGTATAGATCAGATCATCACTGACCCGTGGGACCTGCCAGACTTTGATGTGCGGTGTTCCCTGATGAGCTTGCCGTATCACTTGCGCGTTGATCCGGATAATGACCCGGAGACCACACCTTACCTCGTCAGATCGGGCAACACATCGATTCAGGTCGACAACGATAAATTGAATGTCGGCTTGGTTTGGGGCGGCAGTCCAACCCACAAAAACGATCACAACCGGTCGCTGACCCTGTCACAATTAAAGCCTGTTCTGAATACAACGGGCTGTCGCTTTCACAATTTGCAAGTTGACGATCGTAAACTGGAGATCAGCGCCAACGATCTGAGCGACGTCGTTGTTGATATGACAGACAATATTCGTGATCTGGCAGACACAGCGGACATGATTGTTCAACTGGACCTGGTCATCGCCGTTGATACCTCGGTGGCACACCTGGCTGGTGCCATGGGTAAACCTGTCTGGATATTGCTGCCAAATCCTGCCGACTGGCGCTGGCTTCGTAATCGTGACGATACGCCCTGGTACCCCACGGTGCGCTTGTTCAGGCAGACAATGCGTGGTGAATGGGAAGACGTGATTGAACGGGTCGTCACTGAACTGGCTGCATATTCAAATCTTTATGCAGGTCGCCTTAGCTGAGGGTTCAGTCTGCGTTCGGCCCAGATAAATCCGCGGGTGATTACAAAAGTGATCAGCAAATAAAATACAGCTGCGGTAATAAAAATTTCATAAGGCGCAAACGTTCTGGAGACGATCACACGGGCAGCACCCGTTAAATCCAGTATTGTTATTGTGCTGGC
>Ga0233449_1001551_pt1 | contig 20307 bp, 18 predicted proteins | sample SI_124_October20_FD_183012 | JGI IMG/M metagenome (GOLD analysis project Ga0233449, IMG submission 183012) | Seawater microbial communities from Saanich Inlet, British Columbia, Canada - SI_124_October2016_200_MG | ecosystem: Environmental > Aquatic > Marine > Inlet | place: Canada: British... | reverse complement strand
TTAAAAACCCTCAACTTTAAACTTCTATCATGAGCAACTCTATCTTCTTTAGATAAACTTTCTACATTTTTAATAGTTCATCTTCTTTTGAAAAATCTTAACCAATAATCTAATCTTTGGTCTTTTAAAACTAATGTTCTAGCATTTTGATAATAGATTCATTTTCTTACAGCTTCTCTCAATACTTCTAAATCCATTTTAATAGGTTTTCATACTGTTGATCCTAAACTATCTAATATAACTCATGAATGTTTAGCTTTACCATATATATGATGATGTCATAGTTCTGTATAATCATCTATACTAATATCAGTTTCTGCAAAACCTATTTTTCAATCTTTATTAGCATTTTTATACCATCTTCAAGATAATTTTAATCATAAACCAAACCAATAGTCTTGGTAATATAATTTTTCAAAATCATCTGATAATATATTAACTGTTCTAACCTTAACTACTAATCAAGTTCTAATTAATATTTGTTCTACAAACCAAGTATAGATTACAGAGAAGTAAGCACCCCACGACTGATTCCATGTCTTATCTTGTTCTGCTTTTTCTAAAGTTTTAATTATGAAGTTATTATCCACCTGGATCCACCATTGCAGCTGAAGAATATTAAAAAGTCAGTAAATTGAACATCAATTTCTTGAAAAGTATTCTTTATTTTGATTATACCATTTAAACATAATTAGTGTAAGCTTAATTTTAATTTTTTAATATCTATTCTTTTTTTTCTGTAATGAAAATAGAATAATCATATAATATTCAATCAAAGAAATAAAATAATAGCAACAAATCATCTTATATGCCATGAACTCCAATGTAAAAGTTTTAAAATTCACTCAATAAACTGCATATTAGCTCTGTAAAAATCTTTTAGACTTCATCATAAGTAAAAATCTATATCGTGTGTAAAATTGCATAATAATTGAAAATCTGTGAATAGTTTTCATAACTTATGAGCTTTTACTTTATTACATTTTCAAACTATCCATTTTACTAATGAAAATAAATATTCAAATTTGAATCATTTAGCTCATCAGCAACCATTTACAACTCATAAACTTTTAAGTATAAGTTTCTGTTCTGCTGTAAATTTATAGATTAATAATTTATTTATTGTTCTCATTTATAAAAGTTATTAAGCTAAAGCTTTTTTAGTTTTAAATTTATTTCTTCTTCTTTTAATAGAATCTAATTTTTTAGTGTCAGCACTTCTCCTTTTCTTTTTTGTTAATACTTTTTTTGCCATAATATATATTTTATAAAATTAATCTACACATTCCAGATCAAAATCAATTAATGATTCATAAATATAGTTTATTTTACTGTTATCTTTTTTTACAGATTCATAAATATAATCTATCTTATCCTCTATTTTTAATTGATTTTCTGATACTTGTTCAATACTACTGTGTACTATTTGCTCCTCTATATATTTATTCCAAAGATAAAAAGCTATTAAGGCAAGTATTAATAATACGAGTAAATCAAATAATCTTATATCTCTACTTAGTTTTATTTTTCCCATCATCTTTAATTTTAGGTAAATATTGTTTAATTCTCATAGGTGTAGAATATCACATATCTTCAAATTTTTCAAAGATAGATATACTTTCTTGTATTATAACAGCTCAAAGTATTATACTATAAGCTAATCATCATGTTCAGTAAACTTCATTTAATCCTATTCATATAGCTACATAACATAGATAAACTATAAGCTTTCAAATCCCTTTAAATATTCTTCTATAATCAAATTTATGATTTATATATGATGATATCATTCATACAATCATATCTAATGCCCAAAATACTACAACGATTATAAATAATTTAAAATTATCAAACAAAAGAAACTGGTCTATAAAATATACTGAAACTCACGCTATTCATTTTCAAGTCTTTGCTTTAGTTATTGTTGCAATAGCAGTTCAAGTAAGAGTTTCTATATTTTCATGCATTCTTTTGTATTAGGGTATATGTATTTATAGTAATAGAAATATTAAAAAAGTAAAGAAATTAATCTTTACTTAACTATGTTGTAAAACTATCATAAGATAATCAACTTCAGCTATTATAAATAGCTGCTTTTTGATCTACTGATAATAAATCATTATATACAGCTATTTCATCAATTACTCAATTTGAATACAGGCTATCTCATATATATCTTCATATATTTCAAGTCGTTAATACTGTTCCAATAGTTGCAGTTCAATTTAATATAGCATTTAATGATGTTAATAAAACATTATCTAAATATATATTAGTATCATTAATTGTAGTTCAATCTAATTCTACAGTTATCATATATTGAGTTCAAGTTGATAGAGTTGCACTCATTTTTTTAAATCAACCACTAAAAGATAATCAAATATAAGAAGAAGAAACTACTATTGAAAATCTTTCTCTTAAATTTGTATCTCAGTAGTCAAATATATATTCATCAGCAGAATCTAAAGTAGTTGGATTAAACCATAGATTAATAGTTCTATTTGTACTCCCACTAGGGAATCAAGCTAATCATATGTCTACATAGTCATCAATTCAATCATAACTATATGCTCAATTAATCTTTCAACTAGCTGTATAGGCGGCTCAATAAATTGTTCAAGTATTGCTTCAATGTGCATCAGGGAAACTACCAATATTATCACATTTATAATATGATACTAGATTATTTAGTAATCAATTAGTAGGTCAAGTAGTATAATCTATAATTCATAATTTAAACATAGCTTGTAAGTTATTAAGTATAATATTATGTCAATATTCTGTAAAATGTAATCAATCTTCTCTTGTTAATCAATCTTTGTTTTGGTCTATATCTGTATCACTAATAAAATCATTATGTATATCTGCAACCTCATATCATAAAGAAGTAGCATTATCTCTAATTAATGTATTTAATTCTCTAATTAAATTATTTCTAGTAGTATCTCATAATTTTATTGGATATGTAAAAATAACTAATTCCCGTCAATCATTTTTAATATTAGATATTAAAGTTTGATAATCATTCCAAACTGTTGCTACACTTTTTCAATAAGCAAAATCATTAGTTCATACTAATACTGTTGCTATATTTCTTTTCGTAGCACTTTTATTTGGATATAATGTGTTTGATAAATTTGCTATTATATCACTTGTAGCTAAAGAAGTTAATCATTTATTTATTGTAGTAACTGTTTCATTGCTACTTCAAAATAAATCAGAATATCTATTTTCGTGAGGAAACCATAATACACTACATTCAGTATTACTATCTCATAGATTTACCATATTAATTTCGGTAGGAATTGGATCAGGAGTAGTAATAGAAGCTGATATTACAGCTCCATTACTAATAGTTAAATCTAATCAATCTAATTCATCTTGTGTTAAAGGTGTTATTGGCATTATAAATAATATTATAAATATAAATTTTATATTAAGTCCCCATACAAATCCCATTCGTCTGTTCAAACTTTAATTAAAGTAAATCATACTCATTGTCAATTAGTTGTTAAGTTTGAATCTTTAGAGTTTATAGTTACTCAAGCTCATCAAACTGTAACAGCTCCTGCTCATTGCTGAGCTCCATCAATCTGTGCTCATATAGGTATAGCCACTGAAGCATTTGTAGGGATAGTAAGAGTTATTGCAGCTGCATTAGTTAATCTTACTAATTTATTATGGTCTGTAAGAGCTAATGTATATGTAGTTCAAGTTTGATTATTAATAGTGGTTACTATCTTTGGGTCTGTAAGAGTTTTATTTGTAAGTGTTTCAGTCCCTCATAATGTTGCAAAACTTCAATCTGTTAAAGCACTATTAAATTGTGCTGTAGTTCAACTAACTGTATTATTACCTAAAGCTATAGTTTTATTAGTAAGTGTAGCTGTAGCACTATTTTTAGTAGCATCACTTGTATTATCTACATTTCATAATCAAACATTTGTTGCAGTAACTGAATGTGGATTAGTAGTTGTATCTGCTATATGTGAATCTATTTGACTATGTGTATTACTACCTATATCTGATAATCAAGTATGTGATCTATTAGTAATTTGTGTAATATTATCTAATGTCGCAACAGCAGAATCTATATCTATATCAACTTCATTATTAGCTACATCATCAGTAATTGTAATTGCTGTACTTCAAGCATTTAATTTCTTGAATTCTAAATCAACTCAAGTTTTTTGTTTAAATACTCATACTCAAGCTGTACCGACATTAGAAGCAGTATTAGTTTCTCAACCTCAACCTCAAGGTAGATTACCAACTTGTACTTTTTTCTTATTATTTGAATCAGCACTATCTTCTATAATTATTAAATCAGCAGAAGCAGGTGTAACTTTTTCAGTAATTAAAGCTATTTCTCAAGCTACATTATCGTGTATAGCATTTACATCAGAAGTACCAAAACTTAAAGCATCTATAGTTTCTAAAGCAATTTGTGTAGAAGTATCAGTTCAACTTAGGTTTCAAGTAAATCAAGCAGCATCTACTGTTATAATATCAGCAGGATGTCAGCTAGTAGCTAAATCAGTAAGGTCAGCGTGTAATCAACTTCAACCTGAAGTTCAACCACCTCAACTAACTTTAGATTCTCTTAAATCATAAAATAAACTTCAATCAGAAAGAGCTCTTAATAATCATTGGTCATCAACTATAACACTTCATATAAATAGAAATTCAGGGGCTGGTAATCAAGTTAATACAAGGTTTTGTGCTTCTATTAATATTCAAGCTTGTGCATCTGCAACAGAATTATAAAGAGTCTGTCAAATTATTTTAACTACAGGATATTCCGCATCATTAGTTAATACGAAGTGCATATTAACATAGTTATTATTTCAAACTTCTGTTAGTTGATAAGTTCAACCTCATAAGTCTTGATTATAATAAGCATAAGTTGTTCACATATGTGCTAATAAATTTCAATCAGCGACATCCGTCCATACAGTTCAATCTATATACCAAAATGGAGAAGTAGATTGTGCTAATGGTAACATATCTATATCCTCATCATAGGCTATTCAAGAAGTAGTTTGTGTATAAGTTCATACTCAAGCAGTTAATCATTCTAAATCTAATCAACTTACATATTTAGTTCACTCAGTATAATGTAGGTATCTATGTGTAGCTCAACTCATTGAAATTCAATGTCTTTCATCGGCAAATACTACCTTATCTCAAGTAGTTATATTTCAATATACTACTGACACTATTGGATTATCTTCAAAATAATCATCACTCTTTACTTGTGAAGTTTGTAATATAGCATTTTCATCATAGTAACAATATTGTAATCAACTAGCTGGTGTATATGAAGCACTCTCTAGTGTAGTTTTATTATATTTAATTCATTCTATATATACATCAAATCAACCACTTGCTGCTGCCGGATATATACAAGTAGTTTGCAGAGTTGCTGGAGTTTGAAATGAAGTTCAATTAGCAAAATTACCTGAAACATTTGAACTAAATGTTCAATTTTCATCAATTCTATAAATAGTAGTTCCGTCTGGTGATAATTCTAGTATTCACATTGTAGCAGGAAACTCTCTAATAAAACCACTAGGCTCATTAGTATCTGTATGTATATCCCTTAGTGCTGTAACTTCTGTACTTCATTCTATAGCAGTATCAAAATCTGATATAGTAGAAGATAATTGTGTTCAAGTATGATTTGCTCTGTCTAATAAAATAGCATCAGTACTATTTGCAGTAGCTCAGGCTTCTACTCAATCTAATTTAGTTTCATCAGCACTTGTAAAAGAAGCTGTAGTAGCATCTAAAGTAGCTTTATTAGTATGTAAATGTCTATCATTAGAATTTGCTGCAACATCAGTATTTGCAGAAACTTTAGCTTCAGTATAGTATTCATTTGTTCATTCTGATAAATCAGAAGTTGTTTTATCTCAGAATATAGTAGTTCATACATCTGTAATTGTAGCATCTTTTAAAGCATTAGAATCTGCTGAATCTGCTAATGGTAATATATCAGCTCAAACAGGTGTCTTACCTGTGGTATCTGTTGGGAAAATAGTCATGGTGTTTATATTAGAAATTATTTTATGCCCAAGTAGTAGTAATTTTTGGTACTAAATTATCAGTTCATCAAGATATAATTTGTATATCTACTCAATCAACATCTTGTATTTGTATTCAATCAACATCTTCAAAAGCTGTAACTCATATAAATCTTGGTCTATCCCATTCTGTTGTTATTGGTGTTCTTGTCATAATAAGTATAATTAAAAATTAATTAATTCAAGCTTTTTCTTTTTGTTTTATATCTGCATCTCATCATAGTTTTCAAGTAGTAATTCATGTAACTGTCTCACTAATTCATTTTTCAGGACTTGCATATATTTTATTAAGTGCTTTCTTTAAAAATGTATTAGGATCTTTCATTAATTTTAAAAGTTCTCATGTGAATATTTGAGCAGTTCATCATTTTATATTTCAACTTATTATTTCATTAATTCATGATATTTTTCATAATCCTGAAAATAAACTTTCTCAACTTCTATTATTTTCCCTAATTATAACCTTATTTAATTCATCTATATTTCTAGCAATAGCTCAATATTGAGATTTAAATCATTTAACTCATATTCAATCAACCTGTGCTACTATATCATCTATCTTAGTTCCTAATGCTTGATTTAATTTTTCTAGGAAAGTTATTTCTAACTGAGTTAAATCAGCACTCTTATTTTTATTTTGTAATATAGCAGATGTGAATTTTTTGATTTGTTCAGCTTCTAGGATGTTAATATCTGAGAAGTTTTTTCTTAAATTTTCTATAACAGTATTTAATTTCTTTTCTTCAGCTCATTTACCAAATTGAGTTAATAAAGTTTTTCATTTTACTTGTGTAGTTTCAGCTAAACTTGGCAAGAAATCATCCATAATATTACTAATATTTACACTTGTTTCTTTTTGTCAAGCAGCTTCTAATGCTGGTAGAATTTTGTTAGTGTATAATTTTTTTTGTATATCCGTTAAATCATCATAAAACTTAGCTATATCTCATGGTCTTTTATTAAACTCTTTTAGACTTCAAGCTATTGATTCCATTTCTTTAGTAATTTGATTATTTGTTCTTCATTTAGAAATAGGTCTAATTACTTTAGATAATAATCAACTTATATCTTTTCATAAAATAGAACTAAATCAAGCTCATATTTTTTGGATTACAGGATTAGCTACAGCTCAAGCCACTACTCATGTAGGAGTAACTTCTCATTCAGCTACAACTCAAAATTTACCTGATTCTGTTGCTCAGATAATAGAATTTTTGAAAGCATTGAATGCTTTAGGAGAACTTGTTTCAAATTTAGTTAATGCTTTCTCTATAATAGGTAGTGATGATTTTAATTGTGGTAATTTAGAAGCTAATCAAACTTGTCCTCATGGAATAAATAAACTTCAGGCTTCTGCTCAAAATTCTCAGATTTTAGTAGTTAAAGCTTCAGGGTCTAATCATATCATTTCTTGTAACTTTTCTTTAGATTCAATTCAATCAGCTCTAAATTGATCTGCTAATCATTCTAAATCAAATAAAGTTGTTCCTTCTTCAGCTCATATGATTGCCTCTAAAGCATTATCTATTGGATTTATAAAATCTGCAACATCAGTTAAAAATCAAGCAATATTTCATGCTATCTCAGGTGTCTGAGTAAAAGCTCATTCTATAATATTTGAAGTTCCTCAAGTTATTCATCATACTCATTCAATTATAGGTCATTTAACTTTTTCTAATCAAGCTCAAATAGCAGTAGTTGGTAGCGTTGGTTGTGTTGGTTTTTGTATTTTAGTATTATCTATGCCTTCTATAGTGTATCATCTATCAATTAGTCATTCAATAATCACTCTTTGTGAAGCTCACTCAGGTGCATTTTGTAAAATTTCAGAAACTTTTTGTCTTGAAAGTTGTTTAGATTGTTGTGCTTGTATTTGATTATCTATATCTGCATCAATCTCATCCGTATTAACTCATAATCAAGAGACTTTACTCTTGATTTCATCTGTGGCTTGTGATAATAACCCTCATCATCAAAAAGGTGCTTTTATAATGTCTTGTATATTAAACATATTATTAATTTAGGTTAGGGAATAGTGTATTTAAGTAATCATCTTCTATACTACTAGTTGTGTTTAATTTATCTATAAATAAATCAATAGCATCTTTAGGTTGTTCTACCCCTTGTGGAGTTACTCATTTAAATAATTCATTATATTCATTAGTTCACATTACTATTCAATAAGTTCAATCTAAAGTTAAGTTTGTTGATTCTAATAATCATGCAATAATAGCTGAATTATATGTGTTAGTTTTTCAAATACTTGGAAATATTGCTTTATATTCTTCAGATTCAGATTCAGTAAATGCAGCTCATGATACAGCCCTTCTGTAAGTTTGTATAGTTTTTTGTATTTTTGTTGTTATTTTTCTTAATTCCTCATTAGCTATTCATCATATTTTCCCTGCAATTTCTTCTTCAGTTCATGCTAAAATAGATGTATCTATTCAATTTTCTTCTAAAGTTTTTAAATCATTTGATATATCTCATAACGCTTGTGTTAATAATTCATTTCATCTAACTTCTTTTTGAGAAGTAGCATCTAATGAGCTAATCGCTATTTTTTTAAAGTAATCTTTTACCTCTTGAGATTCTATCCCAAATTCAGCTATTTTAGATTCTAATATATTTTGTTTATTAGTTAATTTTTCTCATGTTACATTCTCAGTAATATTTTGGAAGGCAGATTTAGCTGTTCATGTAAATTCTAATCATGCAGCTCATTCTCTTAGACTATCTTCTATTTCATCTATAGTTTTCCCTTGCATTAATTGTTCTTCTATTAATTTAGTCCTAGCCTCAATAGCATCTTTAGCTTTACTTCATGGTAATCCTCACGCTAAATTACTAGCAGCTAATTTTTGAGAAGCAGTTAAATCTCAAATAGTAGTTCATGGTACTCATATAAATTCAAAATGTCCCATATCATTAGCTCAAGCAGTTTGAAACCATCAGTTATCGTTCATAACTTTAACTTGCTCAGTAGTTAAAGCATCAAGATTTGAATTAGAATAGACATCTATAGCTAACCCTGATTCATGTTTAGATGTTCATGGCTTAGCTGCTAATCAACCTGTTCACGCTAAATATTTATCATGTAAAACCTTTTGTTCTTCTTTTGTTCTAAAACTATCAGCTATAATAATTTGGTCTCAACCAGGCACTTCTAATTGAAATTGCTTAATTAATCATTCTAAAGAAGATTGAGCAGTAGAGTCTACTCTAATTATCTTATCTGTTCATCCAGGTGTAGTAAAATCAACCTGTGTAATATTTCATGTTGGAGTAACTCACTCTGTTCACAATTCAGGGATTTCATCCCATTTTTGAGTTTCTGTATTCCATTCAAAAGCTCTATTTCAAACAGTTTTTAAACCAAATTGATTATTAATTTCTTGTTGTTTTTTAAGATATTCTAATTCATAAGCTTGTTCTTTAGCCGTTACTGAGTCTTGTCTTTTAATAGAATCTGCTAATAATTTATCTTCTCTAGTAATCGAATCTGCTAATAATTTATCTTGTCTAATTATATCTTCTGACCTAATAATGTCTCATCTTGATACCCCATATAAATCAGTAACTAATTTCATTTGAGATTCAACAAAACCTTGTTTAAATTCAAATTCTGATTCAGCTTTCTGAGTTTCAAATTGAAGTGTAGAAGATTTATTACTATAATCTCTTTGAAGAACAAATAATTGATCATCAACAGCATCTATTCTATCTTCAGCTATTAATAATTGTTGTGATAATGGTAAGTTGGGATTTTGAGCTTTTACATCATCTAATATATCTCTTTTTTCTAAATTTAATTCATCCATTTGACTAGCTAAATCGTTTACTTCTGTATTTAATTTTGTAACAGTTTCATTACCTGTTTTAAAATTATTCCAAGCAGTTGTTACATCTCAAAATAACTGATTCATTTTAGTGGTAAATGCAGTATCTAATTGTTGAAGTGTTGTTGAAGTTGTTTCAGTATTTAAAGATATATCTGTTCAATTAGATAAATTAATAGTATTATTTACATTATCAATTTTTATTCATTCATCATATTGTTTTTGTGCAGCTAACATTGCAGCTGTTGGTTGTCATCAGTTTAAATTAACTAATCTATCCCAAGTTTCTCAACTTACTCAGATTTCATTATTTTTAAATCATTGTAAATAAACACTTTCAGGAGCATTTTTATATTTAGAAAAAGAATTATAAATTGCTTTTGCATTAGCAAATTGTCAATCTCATAGATTAACATTTGTTCAGAATTTTTCATATAAAGAAAGAGCCTCATCTAAGTTTTTAGGAGTGAAGCTAATTATTCATTCATTATCTTTTTTAAAAGAAAATCATTCTTGTTCAGCTTGAAGTTCTTGTTGTGATTTAACTATTTCAGGAGCATTAACTCATGGAATTAATACTTCATCTTCAGTTTTAACTTCCTCAGTTTTTGTAACTTTAGGTTTATCTACTTTTGGTGTTGTATCTACAGCAGGAGCATTAACTCATGGAATTAATACTTGACTATCTTTTTCAGTAGCTGGTGTTTGATCTAAAGTTGGTGTATCTGTAGGTTGTTGTACGGCTACTTGCTCAGCTACAGCTTCTTCTGTTTGAATATCTGAAGATATATCTGTTTTTATCGGAGCTTTAGCTCACTCTACTCATCTATCAACTAAAGTTTGATTAACTTTATCAGCTCAAAATTTATCAATAGCAGCTTGTACTTTTGTCTTATCTAAATCAGAAACTTGTTTTATTCAATTATTCTTTTCAGCCATAATCAATTTGTGAGTTATTAATTAAAGTATATTTATTTCTTATCATATTGCAACTATATGTAAATCAGTTGTTGCTCAAAGATTTACTGTATGTTCCATAGTAAATCAATCTTCATCAAAACTTCTCATTTTAAATTGTTGTTGTAATGTAGAACTTCTATATATATAAACTACTTGTGTAGTTGCAGAAGCAGGTTTAGTGGTCTTATCAGGATAATTATATATATTATAATTTAATGTAGTAAATAATGTTCAATCATCTTTTAATACTGTTTTACTACTAGATTCTGTTTTTCAGCTTGTATATATAGCAGTAATCCAAACATATTTAGGTCTAAATCAAGTTGTTATTTTTACATCATCATCTCAATCTATTACTCTAGCTCTATAATGAGTAATAAATCTATTAACTTTAGGTACATTTCTTAAACTAATACTAGCATCTAGTTTGTCTGTTGTTAATCAAGGAATTTGTTTTACTTCTATCATTCTGCATATATTTGTAAAGTAAATGTGTTATTTCTACTAATATCTGTTACTGTAAATCATGTATCTGTAATCTCTCATATTTTTCAATGAGTATTAGAATCTATCAAAAATATATCTATAGCTGTATTTAATCAACTCCCTCAAGACGATCTTGTAGACCCTCAATATTGTAACATAACAGTAATTGTTCAATCATTATTCTCTACACACCAACCTTTTGAGGAATCTCCACTAGGAGTTGTATAAAAAGCATCTATATAAATATATTTAGGTCTAAATCATACATTTATTGTTTGGTCTGTTGTAACTCATATATCCACTTCTCAAGTATATGTCTTTATCGCATCTAATCATCTAACACTAATACTAGCATCTATCTTATCCTCTGTTAATCAAGGTACTATATCTTCAGATAATTTAAACTCAGGTATTGTTTCAGGTATGTATTCTTTTATTTCTTCAGGCATTTTATTCTATATTAGTATAAATAAGCTGTAATTCATAAAACTTAGGTGTTGTATTTCAATCTCATACAAAATTTATTTTAAACATAATATCTCTAAAAGTATCTTTTTTAGTATAAATATTTGTGTCTGTTATTCATGCTCAAGTATTAATTGTTTGTATTGAACTAAAAGTTCATCAATCTATACTTTGTTGTAATTCTATTGTATTATCAATATCACAACCACTTGTAATTAATTTTATTGCTTCTATTTTCTTTTTTTGTATTCTACTTCATCAGTCTATAATATTTGTTTGTAAATATCATGATTGCCTATAAGAAAAAGAAGTTCATCAACTTAATGCTATTTTTTCTACAGCAAACTCTGAATTAGAGTTTATTCACATATATAATATATCTCCATTAAGTGAATCATGCCCAAATAATGAATATAATGTATCTATTACATTTCAATTACTATCTATTGAAAAAGGTATATTAAATCAATCACTTAATGATGGGTTTAATGTCCCATAACTTAATATGTTATCGGTATTAGACTCCCCATCGTTTTTAAAATAAATAACATTACCTAACTTAGTAAATTCTTGAGTTTCATTAGCTTTGATTTGAAATACATTCGTTCATAACCTATCACTATATCTTAATTGTGCTAATGTCTGAGTTGTATATCAGTTTAATAAAATCAATTCTGTTTGATTTTCAGAAGCTCCTGCTACGATATTATCAATTTTCCCATCATTTATAACTCATCTAACTGTTTGATTTATTTCTATAAATGAATCAATAGAATTACTTTCTCAGTCCCAAAAAGCCACTACTCCATTTTCTGTATAAACTTTGAATACTCAACCTATTCTTGTTATTCATACAACTTTTCAATCCCATATATTATACTCTGTTGATATATCATCATCAGTGATCTGATATACTGAATTTCATACTCATATAACAAAATTTTCATTTAATAATACAACTATAGGAAAAGTATTTCATTCTCTTATAAATCAATCTCAAGTAATAGTTACAGCATTCATTATCCATGTATCTAATATGATACTATTATCTGTAACTCTATGTATATAAGAAGCCGATACTGTATTTTCAAGTAAGAAATATATATAATTATTAAATTCCCATGCTTGTAAAATTGGCTCATTTCATGAAAAAGTATATTTTAATATTCAATTACTATCGTATATTTTACCATCAGAAGTATAAGCAAAAACAGCATCTGTAGATTTAAAAAATCAAGTTATACTTGCAGTTGTAGTAAATCTTCAAGTATTCGCTCTACCTAAACTAACAAAATAACTATCTCTGTTCAAGTCTAAATTCTCTGTATACAATACTTGTTTTCAAGTCGTTAAAAAATCATCCTGAGATATTCCTCAAGTGAAGTTTTTAAGGTTTATTGATTGTTTAGTAAATGAAGACATTTTAATATGGGTTTATGATATAATCAGTATCTCTATTATTATCTCATGGATAAGTAGCATAAAATGGCTCAGCATATCTATCTATTAATTCAGTAACAGCCTCTTTTCTCATTCTAATATATTCTTGTTTCTCAGCCATAGCCTCTTGTTTTTGTCCTTGTGGTTGATATATATATGAAAAAATACCCTGAATTAAAACATCATGGTAATCAACAGGTATAATCATTTGTGCCTCTGTTGTACTTATTGTATAATCAACTATTTTTTTAACTCATGTAATTTTAACTCAATAAGTTATTACTGTTTTAGGAGCAGGTGCTATAAAAATACTATTATCTGATATATGATAAATAGGATCTGATTCGCTTTGATTATCTACATAGTAATTCCATTCATAAGGTAACTCTGAAGTTTTGATTAATCTAGCTGGAGTATAATCTATCAGTCATAAATCATTAGTATCTCAACTATAAGTAATTCATACACTATGTAGTTTTTTAACTCAAGCACTATCACTAGCCATTAATGGAAAAACATATTCATCTTGATCAACTACTGTAGATGCTCTAAAAATATCCCAATTATAATTTTCTTTTAATGAAGAAACTAAATAACTCCAAAAGTTATCTTTAACTATGTTTAAATATTTAAGAACTTGTGCATCAGGAAATTGCGTGTCATTAACACCTGTTTGATCTCTAGCTAAATCTACTATAGTTGCTGCATTCATTATTTATTTATTAAAATATAAAGGGATATTTTATTTATTATAATAATAACTTTTAGTATAGAAAAGTCAAAAAAAAAGACTACTCATGTAGTCTCCATTTATATCATCCAGCATTTCTATTTTCTTTATAGCAAGAGGTAGATATATTTCATGCTTTAATTCAGGTTCATCTCTCAGCATCTTTTTGAGAATCCCAAGTTTGTATAAATTCTCAATCTAATGTAAATTGATCTACTTCTCTTGAACAAGAATTTAATTTTCAAAACCTTCATTGTCCTCAATGTCTTTTTTTCTTAACCATATCTTGAGAATTATCTTTATGTGTTCATAACCATAAATTATGAATAGCATCACTTAATTTTCAATTAACTAACTTTTCACAACGGTGTAATACAAGCTTTTTCTCATCTTCTATGTTTAATCACAAAAAAGCCCAAGCAACAAGCCTATTGGTTCTAAAATTTCTAAATGAATTATTTTTCCATAATGCAATAAATCAATATCAATCTATAGATATAGATCATGTTAATATTTTATATTTACGATGCTTGTTAATTCATCTTCTAGTTTTTAGATTTCTTCTGAGTCTTCAATAATTACTAACAGAATATCTTGACTCATAATTTATTTCTTTTAGTATAGTGATAGGTTTCCATATTTCTTGCATAAGTGATATAGGTTAAAAAGTAAGTTTATGTACATCTACTTTAACTAAAAAAGAAACCCTGTCAAATAAAAAAGAAGTATTATATAATACTTCTTTTTTATTTGTAGCTTAGTATAGGTTCTATACCTCTGCCGCTTGAGCAACAATTTTAACATTGTACATTCTCTTTTTATTTTGAGTGAATGTTTTTTTACCGTAATTAACCCAAGTAAGATATCTCGTCCCTAATTGTTTTGGAATTGGTTGTGAGTCAAGTTTAACTGGACTTCTAAGTGCGAAATCAATAGCACCTCTTTGCATAACAAGTGTGTTTAAAGAAACAGCTCCCCATTTTGCAATAGATGATGATAATGCTCTATAACCTCTAGTTTCAATATCAACAGTAGTTGTTCCATCAGTAGCAACAACACCATTTAATAAATCTCTATCTTCAGCAGATACTTCAAAGTAAGTAGTTGCTAATCATTCTCCAGCAGCGTATCCGTTTGCATTATTAATTGCAGCAACTAAATTATCAATAGAAGCAGCAGTAGATGCTCCAATATCAAATTCTCATGCAGCAGCAGGAGTTGCTTTAGCTGTAAACACTACACCATTAATTGTTACAGTAGTATCAGCAACGAAATTAATAGCAGGAGTTAATGATGCTTCAGCGATTAATGAACTAGAAGAGTATAATCTTGAACCAACAAATTCTCATTTGTAACCTCTTCTTATAGCCCCATCAGCTTCATTATATCCATTAGTTGTAACATAATTAGCTATTGAAGCATGAACGAAGTCATCTACAACAGTAATCATATCTCTATCATCAGCTCCGTTATTAGTAAGAGTTGCTTTTGCATTAGCAAAAGTTAATAGAGTATTACTTGAATCTAAAGTTACAGCAGCAGAAGATGCAAATTGTGCATTTGAATATTCTTCAAAGAATGCTCTTTCCATATCCATAGATAATTGGTAAGCACAGTCTTCTTTTGCATCAGCTACTGTATTATATTCAGTATCTAGTGCATCAACTGGATCATAATCAAAAGTTACAATTCTTGAAGTAAATGTATCCATATTATCAGCAACAGCGATTAATGGTTTAATATTTACATCATTATATTTTGTATATGTTTCTGATTGAGGTCTTACATTGTAAGGGTTGTGGATGATAGCTTTACCTACAGCATCTCTCATAGTAGCAATATCCATAAAGATACTTCTTTCTTCTAAGAGAGCTTGAGTTTCAGCTTCCCACATTTCTTGCTCTTGAGCAGATAGTGCGTTAGCCATAATATTAGTATTATTTAATTAAAATTAATATAATACCGCATAATTTACTTCTTTCTGATTCTTCCTTTAGCTCTTGACCATTCTAATAATTTAGTCTTGTCTTTTAAAGCTAAAATCTCAGCTTCAGTATAATCTACTAATTCTTTTTTAGGAGTTTTACTTTTAGTAGAAAAATCTTTGCTTGTCTCAGATTTTGGAAAATTAGCTTTAGTAAAAGTAAATGCTTCTTCAAAAGACATGTCAGGATACTTTGCCAAAATTTTTGACATTTCTCATTTATATTCTTCTGCTTCAGGGTTTCTTATAAGGAAAATATCATATTTCACATCATCCTGAGTTTCAGGTTTTTTAGATTCTTCCTCAGCTTCTGCTTCTGCAGATTCATCAGTTTCTCTTAAAAACTTATTCTCTTTCTTCAGTTTCTTATATTCTTTCCATACATCAAACTTTTTTCATTTCTTTTCTGAGTCTGTATTTGACTCACTACTTGTTTCAGAATTATCTTCAGAGGAAGTAGTATCCTCACTATTTTCAGATGTTTCATCATCCTCATAGTCTTTTGACATAATTTAATATGTTAATGTTAAGGGCAATTAAGCCATAGGTTTTTATCCTATATTCTACCACTTATAAGAATAAGTAGTAGTAATAAAATAAAAATTATTTATCAAATGCTCATATATCATCAGGAACTTTCACATCCTCTGTACCAATTAAAGTATCTAATCTTCATTCTAATCAATCTAAGTATGAAGCTTCAAATCTTAACATATCTGTTTCAGTATATCTTAACATTGAATTAGGATTACCAAATCCATTTAATGCTTTATATTTATAAGCTTTTAATATCACAACCTCTTCTTCTATATCAGTTTTTAATTCTTCTCAAGATTTTTCTGTAATATTTTCTAATATAAAAGTAAATACCTTAACTTTTACCTCAGCTACATCAAAATCATTTTTAGTAGGTTCTTCTACTTCTCTCTCTTCTCCCTCATATTTAGTATCAATCGCAGCTTTTTTATTATCTATTTTATTTTTACATTTAGATAATAATTCTTTAAATTCATCAGTCTCTTTATAAGCCTGTAACTTCTCATTTATAGCCATATAGTTATATTAAAAATTAAATTTGTTCTTGTGGTTGGTTATTCGCCTGTGCAGAAGTTTGTGCAACTACATTATTAGCAATAGCAGGATTAATTTGTTCTTGTGGAACTTCTCACTTAATTGTTTTAAGTTTTAATAACCCATATTTATAAGCATCTATATTTGTTCATACTCATGCAGCCTTTATAGCTATTAGATGAGTATCTGCATCATAAGTATCTTTTACAGTAACAGTTTTTCATTCTAATAATAATCAAACATTTTGTTGTGCTATTATTTCTTGTCATGTAGCAGGTATCTCCATATCTATATTCTCTTCACTTAAATTCATACTTCTAGCATAATTTCTCATTGAGTTCATTTGTGCAGAAATAGGTCTATTAGGAAGCGTTGGTAATATTCAAATTAATTGCTGGTATGCTCTTTGATCTACTAATCTTTTCTCTTCTATCTCTATTCTTGTCTCTATCTTTATCTTAACAGCTATGTCAGATATAAAATCAGATTTCTTTAAATTTCTTGTTAAATTACCATATCAAGTTTGAATATATACTAATTTTTTATCTCAAGCTTTTAGATTATTTTTATATCAGTTCAACCATACTATTAATAATTGTTCATATCATGTAGCATCTATCTTAGCTGTGAACGCTAAATTAATATCTGTACTATCTTGAACCAATTTATTAGTTGTAGCAGCCTCTCTTCTCTCAGGAGTTGTTCATTGTGCAACTTTACCTATAGATGTACTAGATTCAACTTGTTTATCAAGGGAATCATCTAAAATATAAGATTGGTCGGTTTTTAAATCTCTTTGGACTGGAGTAAGTGCATTATTTAAACTTTCTCACTCTAAAGGATTAGCATCAATTATTTTATTAAATCAGAATTTTAAGTCTGCCTTATTAGTAATTAATCTAGTATTCCTAATATACATTGGATATAGCTCAGCTTTAATCTTATCTAATCTAAGATTAGCCATTATAGATTTAATCACTTGCACATCCCCAACATAACGAGGCATCCTATCTCCATAAGGATTACTCCTTCTTGGTCTCCAATATGTAACAGCTAATATATCTTGAAAAGCCTTAATTCATTTAGCTTCCTTATATAGTAAAACTTTAATTATCTCAGTATTTTTATTAGTAGTGATAACTAATGCTCTTTGATTACCAAATGTAGAAAAATGATAATATACTTCTATAGAAGGATTATTCTTACTTCTACCTCTATTAGCATTAAGCTTAAATTCATTCTGATCTTGTTGTTTTAAATCTGTAGCAGCTCAACCATTACCATATTTAACAATAACATCTGTGTTCTCATAAGAATCATCTTTAGTTATATCATTATAGTATTCTAATTTATCAAATCAGAAAAATCCATAATCTCATGTTCTATAATCTCCATCAGGGTCTAATATAATTAATCTTGGGTCTATTGTCTCAAATGTTGGATTCTTATTTTCTCAATCCCAACCATTTCTGATAATAGCTCACATTCATCTAAGAAATTTATCATGCTTCCAATCATATATTAAATTCTCCATCTCAGCCTTACTCATATCTATATCAAGTGCAGCATTCAAGTTATTCACTATATTTAATTGTCCATGAGTCCCCTCAAATTTACTCGTTGGCTTATCTACATATTCTCTAGCCATCATAGCTGAATGGACATTGAAAAGTGTTGAATCCCCAATTTTATCCTGGTTGTTTTTCTGATAATTAAACAATTTTGTTTCCTTATCAAATTCATCTCTAATCGTACTCGCAAAAGAAAATCAAGTATCTCTTTCATTCTTGATTTGCTCCTCTATATCAGCCTGAGACATTCATGATGCCTTTATTAAATCTTTAATCATATACAATAATTAAGAATATATATTAAATATACTTATAAGAATAAAAAGTGCAAATTTTTTTTAAAACGCACCTTCTCATATTAAACTATCATTAGTTTGCTCTGTTTTATCCATATCTGCTTGAAGTGAATCTTCTATAATCTTACCCATCCAATCCAATGGTTCTTTATTCGTAGCCATATCTTCCTCAGGAATATTTCAGTTTGAATGTTCTTTTATAAGATAATACATTCTCATAGAGATCATATCAGCAAGGTCGGGTGAGTGTCATAATTCTTCTTTCATATCACTCTTTGGAACTATCTGTAATTTACTATCATTCACAACATCTTTCTCTTTCACAGTTAATAATTCTTCTATAATTTGTTCCTTCTTATCATTATCAGTAGTTATAGTAATAAGCGACATATATTTCTGAAGATAATAGAATGCTTGCGTCCTTAAATTAGCATAATTCCTTTTCTTATAACTTAAAAGTTTTGAACTATATGGATGGATGGCTTGGCTATTACCAATAAATCATTTACAACCTAACATATCAACTAATCCTCATCAAACACCAATTTCATCTATTAATATATTATCTATAGGGACAGTAAATTTAGCCTGCAAAGTCTCTAGCTTATTAGCCTGAACCACTAAATCTCATTTAGGAATAGTAAAAATTTCTTTTAAATGTAATCATTGCCAATATCAAATTTCAGTCCCATCTTTACCTAATCTCGCAGCATCAACTATAAGAAACGGAGTCTTGTCTCCCTGATACTCTCTTATGAACATCTGTTCTATAGTGTTATTATCGTACAATATATTAGGACTATCATCAAAATCAAAATTACCATACAATAATCTCTGTTTTCTTATCGAACTATCAGGTAATCTCTCCAATCTCTCTATATACTTAATATCTACCCATGGATTATCCCCAACCTTAGATGGTATAAATTCCATATAAGAAGCTAATTGCTCCTGTTTCCATGGGCGATAAAATTCTGACCTAGTAAAATTAGTTCCTGGATTACACCCCGTAAATGTACAACCTTTAAAATTCCATGAATATGTGTGAATAAGTTTATTCTTTATTATCTCCGATTTCATTAATTTATACGGAATCCTAAGTGTTTCCTTTCTAATAATATAACATATCCTTCCTCAATCTAAAATTTCCTCTAAAATATCATCCTTATTAAGCATACACTCCTTCTCATCCCTAACAGTCTGACCTACTATCTTAAATTCAACCTCCCATCATGGTTGTATTTGCTCCTCAGTATAATCCTTATATTCTATAGGTACTTCTGTTTGAAAACTACCATCCAATTCACTCAACCTACCTGATAATACCTCCCTAACCTTATTTGACATTTGTTGCCCCTCATCTAAAAAACCACCACTAT